>Ga0315281_10000014_pt1 | contig 262077 bp, 270 predicted proteins | sample YL17G07_0_MG_FD_204540 | JGI IMG/M metagenome (GOLD analysis project Ga0315281, IMG submission 204540) | Sediment microbial communities from Yellowstone Lake, YNP, Wyoming, USA - YL17G07_0 | ecosystem: Environmental > Aquatic > Freshwater > Lake > Sediment | place: USA: Wyoming | collected...
CGGCGTGTTTCCTTCTTCGCACAGCGATTATGATCGATGCTGTTATCGTTGCCAGTGCGCCTGCCGCTACGTATGGCAGGTACTGCTGCCATGTGTTTGACGTTTGTGTCTGGTTGTCCGATGGGGGTTGAAGATCAGGGGTTTCGGGCTGAGTCTCCAAAGTCAAATCAATATTGGTTTCGTTTAAGCCAATTGGGAAATCCTGCTCAGGTGCCACGCCCAAGAGTTCTCCGACTTTCATCCCTGCGAAGCGAGTGACATTGTATTCTGTGCCGTTTTCGTATCTGCCTGGGAAGTTTCCGTAAAGTTCAGGAGGTACTATCCACGGTGCGCCGATTAGCGTTAAGTATAGGCAAGCGCCGGTCCAGTATGAGAAGGAAAAGACGCCGTCGACTTTCGCGTCGGGGTCGTCTTGACGGACGCCGACGCTAGTATGCTTGATTGTCTGGTTCAAACCGAACAAATCTCCTGTAAGGACTCGCCCGACATTGCCTATCCACAAATCCGGATTCGTGACGAGCGTAACGTTGTCACCAACCTCTTGGTATGGCTCGGCCCAGAAGAACGTTTTTCCTATGGACTCGCCATCCACCGTGCTTTCACGCGTGTACAGGTCGGCATTGATGAAGAGCGTTCTAGTATAGTTCACTTGGGCACCTAGATGCGTTTTGCTTTGAACCGTGAAGGTGACATTGAGCAAAATGTCGTTTCCAGTTCTGTTAAGGATGGTCCATTGAAGCGCGATCCATCCACCTGGTGGCAGGTTCTCTTGGGTCCCATTAGGATAAACCAGCCCTATGCTTTCTCCGGACGTATAGTACCTGACGTACGTGCCAGGCTTTGCCCAGTCATAAGGGTGAACAACGACAGCCGAATGTACTGTCTGAACTGAAGAAAGGAACTGAAAAACCAGCAGCATAAACAAAAAGAGAAAGAAAGCGGGTTCTTTGCTTTGTTGCATGGTCTATCGTTCTCATTCGGTACCTGGCGGTCCTATTTCAAGATTTACCAGCGAGGCTGAACTCCAGTCCAAGTAGCTATTTGTCCACGTCCTGATGTGATATATTCCCGAGTGCGTGTAGGTCTCTTTTGAGCCAGTGTAGTTACATAGGTAGATACGGTCTGAATCGAAAATCAGACTGTTGTTCTGATCGTACTCATAGAACTCTGTATATGCGCAATATGCTACGTTACCTTCTGTTATATTTCCCTGATGCACCTGTGGGCTGTATGGGTCGCCGATCTGGGTGTATGCTCCAGCGACGTATGAGCGCGCTGTCTCGTTCGAGCTCCATTGTAACTGCCAGTCGCTCAGCGCCCAAGCAGGTTGAAGGAAAGCCGCAGAAACCGCAAGAGCCAGCAAGAACGCAATACCAACAGCAGATACATCGCCCTTCATTCTGTTTAATCCCTCCGTGTTATGCTATGCTCAAAGATACATATCAGATTTCCCTTCGCAGACGCCAACCAGGCTAATTGGTGCTTAACTTGCTGTGTGATTGCAAAAAGTTTCAGTCAAATAAAGCAATGCGTAATTGGCAAACCAGACTTTCGATCAGCGTATGGATGCTTAGCTGGGAGAACGCTATCGCGTCCTTCTGTTATTCCACCGCCCTCTGCGTCTGGCAATCAATTATTTGATCTCTTTTTCGCTGATTTCTATCCCGCGCTTTTCAAGTTCAGTCAGGAAAGCGTGAAAAAGTTCAGGGCTCATACCCACTCTTTCTGGCGGAACTACTCCTTTTTCTTTTATAGCCCCCTTCTCAACTGACCATTGGTTTTATGTAACAGAGAACAGAAGAAAGCTCTACATGCCCCCGTTGCGCGCGGAAGTCACGTGGGAAGCTGGAGTTTCTTTCACTTGACGGCGTGTTTCCTTCTTCGCACAGCGATTATGATCGATGCTGTTATCGTTGCCAGTGCGCCTGCCGCTACGTATGGCAGGTACTGCTGCCATGTGTTTGACGTTTGTGTCTGGTTGTCCGATGGGGGCTGAGGATCAGACGTTCCAAGCTGAGTCTCCAAAGCTAAATCAATGTTAGTTCGGTTTAGCCCCACCTGGAAATCCCTCCCTGGCGCCACGCCTAAGAGTTCTCCGATTCTCATGCCAGCATTGCGAGTGATGTTATACTCTGTGCCGTTGTCGTATCTGTACTTGAAATTGCCGTAGAGTTCAGGAGGCACTATCCACGGCGCACCAATCAGCGTCACGTGCAGGCAGACACCGGTCCAGTATGAGAAGGCAAAATAGCCGAAGGCTTGCGCGTTGGGGTCGTTTTGACGGAATTCGACATTAGAGGATTTGAGCGTCTGGTTCATGCCCCAGAAATCTCCTGTCAAGACTCGAGCGACTTTGCCTACCCAGAGGTCTGGATTAGTGATGAGCGTAACGTTGTCGCCTACTTCCAAGTACGGCTCGGCCCAGAAGAACGTTTTTCCTATGGACTCGCCATCCACCGTGCTTTCACGCGTGTACAGGTCCGCGTTGACGAAAAGCGTCTTACTATAGTTCACTTGCGCTCCCAAATAGTTCTCACCTTGCACCGAGAAGGTGACGTTGAGCAAGATGCCATTTCCAGTCCTGTTGACAATGGTCCACTGCAATGCGATCGAAGCACCCAGGTGAACAGGCTCTTGGGTCCCATTTGGATATACCAGCTCTATGCCTTCTCTCGTATAGTACCTAGCGTACGCGCCGAGCTTCACCCAGTCATAAGGATGAACAACAGTTGCGCTCTTTACTTCCTGAACGTGGATAAGAGAAAGCAGAATCGAAGACGCAATACAGAAAACGATGATCCTTCGGGCCATGCTTTTTACTACAGTTGCCACCCCTCAACCAACCTTAACTATGCCGTTCGTTTCATAATTCTCTTTCCGTCCTTGTACAATCTTGCTACGTAGCCATTTTGCTCACCGAGAACATTATTCTCAGCCAATGACCTGAGCTTCATTTGTTGCCTCGTCTCATCTTCACTAGTTGTCTGATACCCTGCAAAGCCACGATGGCGGCGCCTATGACGGTCACGGCTTCCGACCCGAATAGGAAGTCAGACTCGAATCCGCGCTGCTCAAGCCTTATGCTGGTCGTTCCCGTAAGCTGCCCTGTCTCGTTCGTAACTACGACATAATACAACCCCCTCAAAGGTATCCTGAAAATGATCGTGTCAGACTGCATCAAACCGCCCATCGAAAAAGCCCCATCAGTCTTACCAATGTCAAAGTTCGGGTCAAAACCGGACTGGCTGACGACGGTCAATGTCAGATTCACAGGAGGGTCTACACGCCTGAGAGCGATCAGAGCCTCTCGCGGCTCCAGCAACAAAGGACCAATCAGCCCATTACTCGTCGTGATACTGCCCGAATCAATGGAACGCGCTCTCATGTCTGCAACCACAAGCATTGAAATACCTACCGCGAGAAGCATGACGCCGAGTCTCAGAAGCTTCATGAGCCTGGCCTCCTAGTCAAGATCCATCCTCCAGATGAGAACAAGCGACACGCACAGAAGCACAAGCCCGCCCACGAGCAGGTAACACAACGCAGTAAGGAAAAGAGGCCACGTCACTTCCGTACGAGCTGAACCCAACCCCGCGGCTTTATAATAAAACGTCCAAAGGTAATTGACAAGGGCATGCGGACCCCGCGCAAGCGACAGGTAATATCCAGGCACGTTATTGCCCAGCGTTCCCGTCCAGTATTCAAGCCCGAAGATGTACACCAGAAAGACCAGCACCGAAAGACCGAACCGCTTGGTTGCCAAAGCCAAAAAACTCATCAGAGAACTCGTGAAAAAAACTACGAGCAAAAGGCTCAGAAACATGAACGCCCAAATAGCCGGCGCAAGGCTGTAGTTCGCGTACCACACGTTGTAGAATGCCCAGTCCACGCTCGGCTCAAACATCCACGCGAGCAATCCCTCAACGAGCAATGCGAAACCGAAAACACATAATCCGCCAAGCAAATTAGCGAGAAACTTGGCAGCAAACACCTGAAACCTGCTGACAGGATACTCGAGCAGCACAACCATCTTCCGTTTCTCGATGCTTTCACCGAAGCTTCTGCCAAAAACCACCGCGGCACAGATGGCGAAAACGAATACCATCGATGTCCAGAAGGGATCAGAAATGCTGCTGACAATATCTGAGTCACCGCGGCTCATGATGAAGAACGGCAACACCTGAATTATCGTGACTGCCAATATGAGCTCCAGTATCGGGAAAGCCCAGCTTTCCTGAAGCTCCCAAGCCATCAATTCACGCATTTTGCCAGTCAATCTGGATTCAGCACTCTCCTGAAAACTTCATCCAACGACCCCCACAAAGGCCTAACCTCAATGATCTTGACTCCAATCTTGCCAGCCAGCTTGACCAATTCCCCGTAGACATCAACATCGCCCCCAAAAGAGGCCAAGATTCGGTCATCCTTCACATCCCAAGACTCCGCAAGACCAGACTCGCCCAAAGCAACGCTGAAAGCCTTCAAATCTGAGACAGCTATGCTGAACGTCCGCTGGGAATATTTGCTGACCAATTCGTTCACAGACCCGAAAGCCTGCACTTTGCCACTGTGCATAACGCCGACCCAATCGCAAACCTGCTCGACGTCGTACAAGATGTGCGTGGACAAAAGAAATCGTATGCCACGATTCTTGCTGTAACTGTCAATGATCCGCAGAACATCCATCCTGCCCATAGGATCCAAATTCGCAGCAGGCTCATCCAAAATAATCAACTCAGGTTCACCGAGAATCGCTTGAGCCAGCCCCAACCGCTGATACATCCCAGAACTGTAAGCTCTAATGCTCTTATCACCCGCTCCGCCCAAACCTACTACACCTAAAACTTCCAACGCCCTGTCATGAGGATTCAGGAAACCTCGTAGCCTTGCCACACGAACCAGAAACTGCTCGCCGCTAAATGAACCGGGAAAACCCGGGTTCTCAGGCAAGACTCCAATCCTTTGTTTAACCTTGGACAGTTCCCGACTGACATCTAAACCCAAAACGTTAACTCTACCACAGTTGGGTCGCGTCAATCCCAACACAACATTTAGAAAAGTAGTCTTACCCGCCCCATTCGGACCAATCAAACCATTGACCTTGCCATCAATCACCACGCTCAGATCGTCCAAAGCCACGACTCGGCCAAAACGCTTCGTCACACCCTCAAACTCTACAACCCGGCCGTTCACCTCTTAGGCACCTCAAGATAGCAAAGGCTGTTCCCCGCCTGATTCCCCACTCAGAATGGGTGGGATACTCGTTAAAAAACCTTGACTCGGCTCACGCCTAGGCCAGCAAAAAGAAATGCCTAGTCTTCATGAGCCTCAATCAACCAGGAGACAGCGCGCTCGATTTATCGGAATTGCTCCGAACGAGAAACTCGTCGATCAATTATTCCTAAACTCGGACATTCTCGACGCGAAGCTCTACAAGCGATCGCGACCGAGAACACAATCTATCCTCGCAAAGCAAAATGATACGTCCGAAATAGTTGACACTCCCGCAACAACCATAAAATACAGATCGAAGGACACTGCTGACGCGCGCGCGAGGTTCCACATTCCATAAAATTACCTGTTCTAGGTTCTGCGGAAACCCTTGTTTGCGCGCTAGAAAGCAGAAGTACGGAACAGCGCTCCCCAAAGCAAACTCTTCTCACCCGTCCGGCTCCACTCAGGCAAGAACCTAGTCAAGCGGACTTGACGCGAGACAACAAATCGGCTGCAAAGTAGCTTATTCCACAATTCCAAGCCACGTCTAAAGCCATACTTCTCAACTAGCCGCTTCCAAGAGCTCACAAAGGCTGGAAAAACCCAACTGTAAGCCCAACTCATACGCTTAAAACTCTGTTTCGCCAAGTAATTCCCAATGAGATACCAGATTATGCCTCGCAAGCCCTTTCTTGTTTCATGCAGTGACCTGATATCTACAATAGGCGACTTGTGGATCTCAGCCAACTGCTCACTGAGCCACTTTTGAGGAATGTACTTCCCCCGAAAGACTATGTGCAGACACCATTTCCCTCATTTGTTCGAATCTTCCAGTACTTCATCTTGAAGTGGCTTTTGCGGAGAATCCACATTTTCAAAGCCCTGAAGTCAACATTAAGACTCCGACCTAATGACTCAGGAGAACTCGTAAGCGTCATAAACCTTAGTCTCTCACGTCGACTTTTGCCAACAGTCAGGCCGCTCATCAAACGCTGATAAGCACGCCTTTGCTTCTTAGTATAAACATCTTTGCCGTCCTCTACGTAACGTCTGAGTTCAAAATCGAATCTTCGAGAAGACCATTTCTGGGCAATTGGGTAGGAATGCCCTGATCACAGCAAGAATAGAGAAAAGGGGATTAGTATTCTTCAATACATGGATTGGTAGCCCGGGAGAGATTCGAACTCTCGTCGGCGGGTCCAAAGCCCGCTATGCTTGGCCGCTACACCACCGGGCTTCGCGTCATAGGCTTCTTGGGAGTCAGCTCTTAGTTAGATGGTTTTTGATTAAAACTTTCCTATCTCTGCGAATTCTGACCATGACTTCCTTGGTTCTCCGGATTGCTCTCGCGGCATCCAGCCTCTCAATGTTCTTCAAATCAAGAAAATCGACAATACGCTCGTAGTTCTTGGGGTTCTTCTTTTCCAAGCTTTCCAAGGAACGTATCAGTAGGGTGCTGTCGATTTTGGTTTTGTCGATTGAAGATTTCAGCCAGGCATAATTCTCAACTGCATTAAGGAAGACAGTCTTCAAGTAGTGCAGGGATTCAACGAGTCTCTCATTATCGATCATGAAGTTTGAACGCGTAATGATTCCCTGCAAGAAAGCCGTAGTTAGATAGTAGTTCAGTCTGGCTCTTATCTGGAAGTGCGAAGACCCCAGTTTCTGAGGGTGTCTTCTGACTGTGTTGCTCATTTCGTCCCAAACCACGCTGAAGAGTTTCAGTTTTTCCTTAGCGACCGAGGCTTTGACCTCTTCAAATCTTGCCAAATTAACGTATTCATTGAACAAGTCTGGCATACTGAGTTTAGCAGTGGATGCCTCAAGCCGCTCCACGAAATGGCTGTTCGAGAAAGGCAGTAATGCTATTTCAATCAGAACTTTGAAAACGCTTTCCAAAGCAACGATCGAGAAAAGAAAGGCGCTACGGTAGTCTTCTCTGGAAAAGGCTGAAGTTGCGCGGCTCAGATAGATATCTGAATCCACTACATGCGCTTCTGTTCTGATGCTGACCCTTTCCGCCGAAACATAGGACTTAGCCATCAAGAGCTTTGTGTTAGCCAGTGCCCAGTCTCGGTCGAAGAGAATCTGTAGTTCATACAGTTTCTGGTCCATGTCAGGTGGAATCACCGTGTTGATCCATTGCTTGGGCACATGATCCAAGTCGACCATCAAGCCGCTTGGGGTGATTCTTTCCACGTACTCGCCTTCGAGATTGCTGTCATCAAGGATTAGCAGATCAACGTCGCTTGCTGAGGTGGCCTCTCCTCGGCTCCAGCTTCCGAACATGCCTATGCCAGAAACGTGGCTCTTGGCCTCAAGCTCTCGCACGAGTTTTTCCAGTGTTTTTCGCATGTTTTCAGGAAGCTTCGTCTTGCAAGCCCTCTTTTCAACGAAATCAATAGCTCATGTTAGTATTCAAGATTTCTGGTAGTGATACGCTCAACTGAATCGTAAGCTTTATATATTAAAACATCTCATCTGGGTGGTTACCGCGGGGACCGGATGGGCAGTTTTCTGATTCCGAACCCCTAGTTTAGGAACATGAAAGTGACGGTTCTTCGCACTCAAAAAGAGGCGAGAAAATGAGTAAAAAAGAAAGCAGAACCCATCAACGTTTAATCGACAAATGCCCTGAATGTGGCAGCGTCAACCTTGTGCACGATTATGATACAGGAGAAACCGTCTGCGGCGACTGCGGACTCGTGCTCTACGAACAAATGATGGATAAGGGTCCAGAGTGGCGCGCCTTCACACAAGAGGAGAAAGCGTCAAGAAGCCGCGTCGGAGTGCCAACATCCTACTCAGTTCACGACAAAGGGCTGTCAACGGCGATAAGCCAAGTTGACCGTGACGCCTTCGGAAGAAAGCTTCCACTCTCAACGCGCTTGCAGATGTGGCGTTTGAGGAAGTGGCAAATACGTTCAAGGGTGCATTCTTCAGTCGACAGAAACTTGGCTCAAGCAATGGCTGAGTTGGACAGGCTGTCAGACAAAGTCTACATTCCGCCGCCAATCAAGGAAAAAGCAGCCGTAATCTACCGCAAAGCCCTGGACAAGGGCCTAGTCAGGGGCAGATCCATAGCAGCTATCGCTGCTGCTGCACTATACGCAGCCTGCCGAGGAAGTGGAACCCCGAGAACGCTTCGCGAGATCGCTGAGGCAAGCCTCGTCGACAAGAAGGACGTTGCGCGCTGCTATAGGCTACTATTACGTGAGCTTGACGTTCACATGCCAATCGCTGACCCACTGACCTACGTATCCAAGATTGCTGAGAACACCGGAATTTCAGGCAAGACTCAGGGACTGGCCATACAGATTCTAAGAGAGGCCAGAAAAAGACGGGCCTCCGCAGGAAAAGACCCGATGGGACTGGCCGCTGCAGCCTTGTACATCGCATGTCTTCAGAACAATGAGAAGAAAACACAGAAGGACATTGCTGAGGCTGCAGGTGTCACAGAGGTCACTGTGAGAAACAGGTACAAGACTCTGAAGAGACAATTGAACCTAGTGCTCCCAGACTAGAAAACAACGCCATTATTCATCTTCTCCTTTTTCAAGTTCCATTACTATCGGACCTAAGTATCCACAGTCTTCGCAGAAGTACTTTCTGGGTGTAAGCCAGTAGTCAAAGCTACTGGAGAGATGAATCTTCTGGCTGGCACACCGTGGGCAGTAAATTGCCGAGGGTTTCCTGTGCTTCAGCGTCTTCAATACTTCCCGTAGGTCTTCCAGCAGCTTCATTGCGGGCTTACACCTTTTGCATTGGTCACTGAATTTGGATGTTCCCTTCGGGGTACCCAAGGTCCATCAGATATTCGCGGACTCTGTTCCGGTGGTCTCCTTGAAGCATGATTAGACCGTTTTTGGCTGTTCCTCCGCATGCACAAAAGCCTTTGAGTTTCTGAGCCATTCCAGCTAGGTTTGTGTTCTTTTCGTCGATGCCATCCACTATGGTTGTTGGTCTGCCAAATTTCCGTGTTTCCAGCCTTATGCGAATTCGTTGCTGTTCTTTCTCGATTTCGCCACAAGCACATAAGTCCTTGGGAAGCCCGCAGGTTGGACAAATCTCAGCCATGATGCTCAATCGTATAGGCCCTTCTGGGGTATATAAAACTTTCAAATCAATCCTCTATAAGTAAACTACATAATCAAGATCTATCGATGCTTCGTTGGGCATTCTCTTCGATCATTTGGAAAAGTTTTATTGGCAATGCCAAAGTGATTAGCCATTATGAAAGTCCTAGTTGTTGGATGCGGAAACATTGGGTCAGTCGCGGCTGAAGACCTAGCGAGAAACGTGAAATCAGCGGAGGTGACGGTTGCGGACAACGACAAGACCAGAGCCAAAGCGGTTGCCGAGGAAATAGGAACAGAAAATGTCTCATGGAAACAAATCGACGTATCAAATCATAAAGAACTAACAAACACGCTAAAAGACTCTGACTTGGTGATGGGTTTTCTGCCCGGCAAACTCGGATACGGTTTCGCTGAAGCATGCGTGGCTGCAGGAAAGGATTTGGTTGATGTTTCTTACATGGCTGAAAACCCGCTGGACCTGAATGGCAAAGCTCTGAAAAATGACGTCACCATCGTTCCAGACTGCGGATTGGCTCCAGGCATAAGCAACGTTCTTGTTGGACATGCTGTAAGCAAACTTGACGTTGTTGAAGCCGTTCAAATCATGGTTGGCGGACTCCCCGAAAAGCCTATTCCGCCTCTTGGTTACAGCATTACTTGGTCTCCTGAAAGCCTCATTGACGAGTACACGCGGAAAGCAAGAATCATCAAGAATAGGAAGATAGTCGAAGTAGAGGCATTGACCGGATTAGAGCAAATAGCTTTCCCTGGCTTCGGCAAACTTGAAGCCTTCTACACTGACGGACTAAGGACACTGGTGTACACGATAAAGGCAAGGAACATGTGGGAGAAAACGTTAAGATACCCTGGGCACGCAGACAAGATAAACCTGATAAGAGCTCTTGGATTCTTTGAAGAAAAAGAGATAGAGGTTGACGGCGCGGCAGTGTCGCCAAGAAAACTGACTGCAAAGCTGCTGGGACAGAAACTCCGAAGATCCGAGATCAAGGATGTCGTCGCGTTGGAGGTTGTAGTTGCGGGCCTCAAAGGTCAAAAACGTATGAAGTACTTGTATCGTTTGCTTGATTATTGCGATGATAAGCAAGGCGTGACTGCCATGGCAAGAACGACGGCTTATCCAGCTTCAATAGTGGCACAACTACTGGTAAAGAGGCGTGTGGAAGAGAAAGGTGTGGTGCCACCTGAAAATCTGGGAATGCGTGGTGAGATCTTCGAGGCTTTCTTGAACGAACTTGAGAAACGTGGCGTGAAAATCAAAGTGAAAAGTGCGACGGACTAGGCAGAAGGCGTTCAAAATTCTTTTTGAAATTGTCGATATGGACTCGCGCTTGAAAGAATCTCCGTTACTGATTCTGGATTCATAAATCAGATATTGAGCATTCCTACGACATGAGATAGATTAAAATGAAGCCAAAAGATGCGAACAAAAAGACTGATGTTGGTAGATTGTCGGAAAGTGCCTTTAGGGATCAGATGAAGATGGAAGCGAGTAAGCCGCTGTACCTAGCGCGATATGAATGACAGCGCGGATAATCGAATCCAAGAAACACATTTCCGTCTCAGAATTCTGGTGCCTAGATTCACTTTTTTCATTCTAGCCGTGGAAGGCCGACCAGCGTAGCCGTTGTTTCAGGAAATCAGATTCTAGTAGAATTAGAACCAGTGTTTTTTCCAAGAATCACGGCTGTCACTAGTATTGCGATTATGAGTATTGGCAGGATGAGGATTAACAAGAACTCTGGAACGTTTTGAACAAGTTGGTTCTCGACAATTACAAGGTACAGAGCGAATACAGGAACAGTTCTCTTTGCTTCGCCTTGCCGACCACGGGATAAGCTGAGAAATACGATGCGAGGAAGCACCGATGAAGAATTAGTTCATTCTTCACGCTATTTCATTCATGTTCTCTCTCGCAAGCTACTGTCTTATTGAGAAATCTTGAGAAGGACCTGACGAACCATATTCGCGTTTTTGAACCATTAAATGATTCCGATGAGAAGGACCGAGTCACCCCAGAAGTGGACATATGGGGTATCGTGTCATTGTTTGGAATGGAAAGCTATAAACTCTTCAGAAAGAGAAAATAGTGCCGAAAGCGGTGCTCGTCTAATCAGGAGGGGTCGTCGTATAGCTTGGACCAACACTTCTATGGAGACATCTCCCGCAAAACCCCCTTTTTCTATATTTCTATATGGCACGCGTCATGCTTTAATGCAGGGGTAGCTCCTTTTTTGAATATTTACAGTCGTGCATTTTTCGAATTCTGAGGTATTCCTGCGAGCCTTCTCCAATTTTCTTCTCGTAAATGGTGATTTCTCCTTCAAAAAGATCCAGAATTGCCCGGACCTCTTGTAGGGAATGCATCTCAGGGTCAAGTGTGGCTATTGTTGTGAATCCTTTCGATCTTAGTTCTGGTATAAGTGATGCAAGCCATCTTCTGGTCAGCACAGCATGGTGTTGTAGCAAGACATCTGAGATAATTCCGATACAGCCTCTTCGCGGAATACTCCTTGATGTATCTAGTTCCCGAAAAGCTGAGGTTAACGCGATATTTATGTCAGTAAGGTTTTCTACGCCTTTTAGCTTGATAATGTTTGGGGTGTTCTTGGTGATTACGTCCGCCTGTGGGTTGCACACAAACAGATGGAAGTTGGTTTGAAACTTTTCTGCAAGTTCTCTTGCATTTGTAGGGTCTATGGTGATGTAGAATGTAGCTTCACCCATCTCGGCTCCAGCTTCAAGGAATCTTCGAACTAACGCGTCTCTTTCATCGGATGAACGCGACGTCACCACGACTGCATAGTTCTTGGGCAATCCCCCAAGAAGCATTTGGTCAAGTTTTTCGTTACCTGTGGTGGTGCGATCTGCGAATGCGGTTTCCGTAATCTTAATCATCAAAGGCTCAGGCTCACAGATCTTTTGGTGTCCTGTTTCGTCTATGTAGTTGATTTTCGGTGAAATCTTGAACGTTCCCTTGTCAAATGATCTCAAGATGAATATGACTTCCTCAACCTTTAAAGGATCCAGTCTTCTTCCTTTCATATCGAGATGTGAATTTTCCAAGTCACCTTGGTCAGGTTTCCTAGCTATCTCAAAACTAGCTGGAAGGATTTCATCTATTCCTGCCAGCAAAACAGCTTCTTTTCCCACGTTCACGATTTGCACTTGTACAGAGAAATCTTCTGCAATAGTGGCTTTTTTTGACTGAGTAATCAAGTTTGCTTGTATGCTTGCATGCTCGAATTTCTTTAGTCCAACAGCTTCCTCATGGGTTGGAGCCGGTGTAGAGAAGGAAGTTGTTGATGAAGTAATTCCAGGAGCCCGCAACACTTCGGTCAGGGACATTGCTAACTGGCGTTCTTCCCTTACGCTTTCCAAGAGTTTTCGGGCTTCTTCGCTTTTCTCAATATGCTTGGCTTTTATGAAGGAATCAACTGAGGTTTGCAGAACTTTTTCGGCCATTATGTAAAATTTTGCCTTTCTTTCCGGGTCGATTTCCTTCTTAGCAGTATCCATATATACGTACGCATCGAAGAGGCGCTGCGTGGCCTTTGCATATTCAGATGCAGTTTCAAAGCCAGCTCGAAGGTAATAATTGGCTGAGGTTGCCAAATGCTGGGTTGTAGCGGAGTATAACTTGGGCTCCCTTGTCCTCTCAAATCTCGTCCCAGCTTCAAGCGCTTGGCAGAAGCTACTGTGACCTAGGGCAAGCATTTTGGCTCTTTCGTCAGAGCTGTCGGTCTTGGCCTTGTCGAAAAGCCTTGATGCCTCCAGAAAGAGATCTGGCGAGGTTTCTGCCTCAGCCTGAGCCATCATATGCCAAGCTTGGCAGAGGGAGATTATTGGTTCCAATTCTTTGCGGTCTGATTCATGCTCCGTAGCATCGGCTGCTTTTTGGAATTCGTCAGCTGCTTGGTTGTATTTTCGTGAGCTGCTGTAATGGTCGCCTTGTCTATCTAGAATTTTCGCTTCTTCTAAAGCCATCCTTCCAAGACAGTATGTTCGTCGGACTCCTGATGCTTTCATAAGTCTTTCAACAAGACCTTTTTCATCCATGTCCACGATTTGTGGGAATGCGGTCATAAGAGTTTTTTTGGTTTTGCTGAAAAGCTCATTTGCTTTCTGGAAGGCTTGTAGGGCTTCTCGGCTTCTTTCGGTTCGGCTGAGATCTTCGCCGTGTTCTAGTTGGGTCCATGCAAGATAGTTTGGAGCAAGATAGTTCCATGATTTACTGGATTTGTGCAGTTTTGATGCTTTCTCGTAGTGTTTCCTGGCTTCGCCGTATTCGTGGTTAATGTGGTAGCGCCTTGCGGTTTCTATTTCGCTCCATGCTTGCATGTACAAGGCATAATCTGTGTAGAAGTCTTTGAGTTGGGGCAGCTTTTCCGCAGCTAGTCGGTAGCTTTCGGCTGCTGACCCAAAGTTCTTTGCAGACTCTGAATACTCGGCAAGCTGATCGTAGGCTTTAGCGATTTGCCAATAGGCCTCGGCTACCCAAGTGACCAAATCCGCTTTTTCGTTCATTTGAACTGCGTTTTCATAGGATTCTATTATTTTTCTTAGAACGTTTCTTTCGTTGGTCATTCTGTGGAGCTCGTTCAAAATGCTTCCCAGTCCTGATTGGAATCTTCCCAGAAGTGCGTAGAATTCCTTGCGAGAAACAGGTGTAGCAGAGACATGTTCTTGGAAGCTAGTTATGCAACTTTCCATCCGAGAAGCCGATTTTTCAAGGAGCATCTTCCTTTTCTTCAAATTCGTTTCAAGTCTACTGAGTTCAAGCATTATCAAAGCTGAAGCCTCGAAAGAAAGAACCCGTGGCCATATGAAGTGGGGTCGAAGTTGCTCTGCAAAGAATACAGCTTTTTCCTCGAGAGATGAACCTTCCTCGAGTATCCGTCTTTTCTCTAGGCCTATCTTCATGGTTGAAAGTTGATATAAGGCTTGAACCAATCCTTCAGAAGTATGTAAATAGGCATGTGTACCCCCGACGTGCTCTGCGAATTCCAAACCTTGTCGTCCGATTTTCACTGTTTCTTCCAGCAATCTGCGTCTCGTTTGGGGTTTCGTCTCTCTTTTTGTCAGCGCAACAAAGTTTGAACAATATCCCATGCCATATGAATGGGGAATTAAGCGACCATAGTCAGTGGATATGCTGCAATCGATGGCTCTTTTGGCATATTCCACACACCTTTTTGACTTTTCCCTCATTTTTTCGATGTTTTCTTCCACGGTCATATTCCAGTAGGTTGACAATGCTAAACCATCGAAAGCTTCAGCGATTATCCGCTTGTCTTTCGTCTCAACGCCGTATCTTATGGCCTTTCTAAAGAGCTCGGATGCTATAGCTGGACCAGTTCCTAGGTCTTCCTCAATAAATCCTAGGAGCACAATTGCCCTTCCCAGAAGCAACTTATCGCCAGTGCTTTCCGAAATCTTGATAGCCTCTTTTGCATAGTCAGAAGCCTTCTGTTCGCACTTCGCTTCGCCAGTCTCCGCAGAGAGGGCCGCGTTGTAGTAGTGAAAGGCTGCTATGTAAAGGGCTTCTGCGAGTTCCTGTTTGTTTCTAGCTTGAGAAAATATCTCTATTGCATTCTCTCCAAGGTGAAGTGCCTCTTCGAACATTCCCGCTCGGACTTGTTTATCTGACTCCAAGTCTAAACGATCAGCCAGATAGACAGCCATTTCAATGGATGCTTTTCCAAAACCGAATCTATCTCCAGCTTTGTCGTAGGCGGTCAATACTTCCCTCATAGATTTCAGACAGGTGTCCAGCAATTCTTTCCTTGCATTTGGTTGGGTTGATAGAAAATGCCGTAAATAGGCAATTCTAGCCCTCGATTGAGGCAGTTTTGGCTGGTAGCCTATTTTTCTCTCGTTTTTTCTAAGCGACTGAGGCGTTTTCCTGAATGATTCAATGGCCACCTGCAGCTGCTTCCTGAACTCGCGTCTGCTTTCAGCCTGAAAAACGGTCAGATAAAGACACTGCCATATCTTTTCTTGAATCTCACTTGCTGCATTTGGTTTTTTCTTACGGAGTTCGTCGGTCAAGGCTTCTTCGTAGAAATCGATCGCACCAGACCAATCGTATTTCTTCTCCTTTTCTGTTGCCTGAGCAAGAATATTTTGCATATGACGACTATTCAGCATAGCAATGCAGGTTGATTGTTGACTGATAGAGAGTCATTTTGTCAGTGTAAAAAGCTTTCTGGCTATTCAAACAGCTGGACACCAGAAAAGAACAGCAACCCAAGAATATTCCACATCAGTCAGAAGCTCGCGCAATGTTCGAAAACCTACCAAAAATCTACGGAAAAAGAGTATTCCTACAACGAAGTGGCGATGTCTCCCGCAAAACCCTCTTTTTCCGTGTTCATTACGTTTGGCAGCCTTGCCTTCCTGAGAAAGTGCAAGTGCGCAAGACAGCCCTCGCCGGGCGCCAGCTCTGGATTAAATAGCTCCTCTACAAGACTCTGGAAAGATTTGGAATTAGCAGATGCGAAACCAAAAAACTGCATGAGCGCGCTGATATTCTGATCATCTCCGAATAAGAACGCGCAAGGCCACTACTGAAGCAAGCATGGCAATTCCTGCCACAAGCAAGCCGTAACTGGCAAGAGCAAGAGCTTGGCAAAGCCCTGATGGGTTGTTAGTCTCTAATAGTTGGAACACGTGCACGTTGACGGTCTGCCTCTCAGGCGCCGAAGGTTCTCCTGACCCCATTGGGTAAGGGGGTGCCACGGGGTTTAAGCCTGGGTAGACCCGTTCATAGAGGGTGGGATCCCCAAGTCCCAATTCATTCGACGCAATATAGTAACCACCTACCGAGAAAGTGTATGTGCCGTCGGTCGGAGCGGTGAAAGAGAAACTCGAGTTCATGATGATTGAGTAATTTCCTGGTCCAGAAACTCTTATGCTACCTATTATTAGGTCCGTGTTCGCGAGAAGCAACTCGTATGAACTAGACCCATTGAGCGATGCGGAAAAAGAGAAGCTCTCGATCCTCATATGCTCCCTGAAAGGAACAGCTACAACATCTGCGAAGGTCGGCGTACCTGCAATTGAGTATTCTTTATTCACTACATAAAATTTCGATGTGACGAGTAATGCTAAACCTAGAGTCAGCAGCAAGAACGCAGCACCCATGCTTGTCTTTACGCCTACCCCTAGTCTCATATTACCCCAAATTGCACGTTGAGATCGCCGTATTTAAAGACAAGTGCAAAAGAAACCTCCTTATTTGCCTTCACTCTAAAATGGACCGACATCGACACCAAGAACGGAACCGTAAACATCACTCCAGAGAAACAAAGCAACCCTCGAATATTCAAAATCTCAGGCACACTCACCAGCATGCTGAACAACCTGCCCAAAGAATCACTCACCGTCTTCACCTACAGAAGCAAGTTCTACCAACGAAAAGCCTTCATGAAACAGCGCAAGAAAATCGCCTACAAACTCGGCAACCCACGCATCCTCCAAATACACTTCCACACGCTCCGACACTGGAAAGCAACGATGGAGTACCACAGGACCAAGGACATTCTGCAGGTCATGCGAATGCTGGGACACAAGAGCATCACAAACAGTCTGAAATACACCCAGCTAGTGGACTTTCAAAATGACGACTACGTCTGCAAAGCAGCAAAAACCTTAACCGAGACTTCACAACTCATTGAAGCAGGCTTCGAGTACGTCACCGAAATGGAAGAAGTGAAGCTCTTCAGAAAAAGGGAGTAGCCATTCGGGGGGTACTCGTCCATCAAAATGGGGTCGTCGTATAGCTTGGTTCAGTATACCAGCCTGGGGCGTTGGCGATCCTGGGTTCAAATCCCAGCGACCCCACCACAAGACGTCTAGTATACTCAGCACGTTTAGATCATGGTTCACATCATTCTTGCCAGTGTCGCCCCGATATGTCTCAGATCTTACTCTCAAGATTTCCCAAGAAGATTGAACCAAGCACGTTACCGGAATTGGGCAAGCGCCAGAAACTGCTGTCAAGAAGTCACAGCCAAGAAAAGACTTTGCAGAGAACACTTCAAGCTATTAGGAGGACCAAACATGCAAGCAAGAGTCAGAATAATCGTGGCTGCTATGGGCTTATGAAAGAACGGCGTCGATGTTCAATCGTGAGAAATCGTCGGTCACTATGTCTGCTTTGGACAAGTCTTGGTTGCCGCTGTTAGGGTTTCTGAATCCGATGCACTTCATATGTGCGCTTTTCGCGGCTTCAACGCCTAGACTGGAATCCTCAATTACCAAACACTTGCTTGGACTCACACCGAGTTGAGCGGCTGCCTTGAGAAAAACCTCCGGGTCTGGTTTGCTGCGTGCAATGTCTTCTGCCCCGACCTTAGAATCAAACAGGTGCGTGATGTCCAACTTGTTCAAGACGTATTTGATTTGTTTCTTAGGAGAACTAGAGCCTATTGCCAGCCTGATTTTTCTTGATTTCAGTTTCCAAAGTAGCGCTATGACTCCTTTTGTAGGCTCCGCATCTTCTTCCAAGAGTTTGTAGAGTATATCTTCCTTCTGGCGAAACATTTTTTCAAACGTTGTGTCAAGCTTGTACTTAGTTATCAATTCAGTAAACATGACATTGGCTGTAGCGCCAGTGTATTTATGAAGTTCATCAGCAGATATTTGGACACCGTATTTTAGAAGAGTCTGCTTTTCAGCTTCGATGTGTGCATTTTCGCTTTCAACGATTACGCCATCCAAGTCAAATATGACAGCCTTTATCAAAAACGGTCATCATCCACTATTTCCTTGGTTTAGGGGGTTCCTGCCCAAAAATCCATGTGGCTCTTCTGAGTACGTCTCTGATGGGCAAGTGTTGAGGACAAAGTTCCTCACACTTTCCACAGGCCACGCATTTTTTGGCTTGACTTTCGGGAGCTATGTGCTCCCAGTACTTAGCTTTGACCTCATCGCTCATTTTCTTCACGTAGAACTCGTTATACAAGGATATTATTTCAGCTATGTTGACGCCCTGAGAGCATGGTAAGCAGTACCTGCAGCCCGTGCAACCGATGAAACCTACGTTCTTGTATTCCAGTCTGGCCCGGCTGATGAATGACAACTCTTCTTTCGTGAGTTTGTTCATACCTGAATTATTGGCGGTTCTCACGTTTTCTTTTACTTGTTGCATATTGCTCATGCCGCTGAGTGCAACAGACACTTCCGGGTGGTTCCAAACCCAAAGCAACGCCCATTCTGCCCCTGTTCTCTTAACCCGCGCCTTGTCCCAAATTTCTTGAATCGGTTTTGGAGGCTTGACGGCCAGTCTTCCGCCGGCTATTGGCTCCATCACGACCACGGCAAGCCCTTTCGAAGCTGCGTACTTGAGCCCTCTTGTACCAGCTTGGTATCGCACATCCACGTAGTTGTATTGGATTTGGCAAAGTGTCCAGTTTTCGTAGCTGTCAACGATGTTTTCGAAAGCGTCATACTCATCGTGGAAACTGAAGCCCAGATGACCAAACCCTCCTTGGTTCATCTTCTTCTCAGCCCAGTCAATCACGCCTAATGCTTCGAGTTTCTGCCACCGCTCTCTGTTGAGGCCATGCAACAGGTAAAAGTCAATATTGGTTCCCAATCTCTTCAGCTGCTCTTCAAAGTACCTGTCCATGTCTTGTTTAGAGTTGACAAGCCAAGTCGGCATCTTAGTGGCCAGTTTGACTTTTTCACGGTATTCATCCTTCAAAGCCTTGCCAACCAAGGTTTCGCTGTTTCCCCCATGGTATGGATAAGCCGTGTCCACATAGTTTACACCGTGATCGATGGCATACCTTATCATTCTGATCGCTTCGGGCTCGTTGATCTTTGCAGCATCGTTACCTATTATGGGCAGTCTCATCGCTCCGAAGCCTAGGGCTGAAACTTTCCAGCGTAGCTTTCCGAAGTTTCTATACTCCATAACGCCAGTCACTGACGTCATCAAAAGAGAGTCTCCTTATAGGTGTTCTGCAATTGCATACCCAACTTCAACGCTCACAAACATCTTGAGACGTGCTTTCACATGGCGACCATGATGTCTTCGCCTTCAACCTTCACCTGATAGGCTGGTTCAGGCTGTCGGGCTGGACCTTTGACATCGCCTCCGGTCTTGAGGCTGAATATCGATCCGTGACAAACGCATTTGACGTTCTCGCCCGTCAACTCGCCGTCTGAGAGCATGCAGCCCATGTGGGTGCAAGTGTCCCCGATCGCATAGTAATGGTCACCCAAGTTCGTCAGGAGAATCGCATTGTCATTCGCTTCTACACTCATCAGTCTCCCAGACACGACGTCCTTCTTGACGGCGACCTTCACAAATGGCATCTCTTCATCACCGTTTCAGAATCCAAGCTTCTATTCGGGACAAAGCCCATAAAACACTTAACTGTCCCAGCACACGAACCTGTGAAACCTGAGTGGCGCGCTATTTGACCCCCTCAAGATGCCTTTCCTCTTCCTTAAGGCGTTTCTCGGCATTCTCAATTGCCTTTACTATCTTGTTCGGCTCCTTGTGTCGGTCTCCTTTTCTCCTTCTCGTTACTTTCTTGATCTTCCTTCTCAGCTTTCTCTTTCTCTTCTTCTCTTCATCAGCCCTGCGTTGCCGCTGTCTAAGCCAATCATAAACGTAACCGGACTGTGCACCCGGCGGCAGTCCTCCCCTTCGCACAAGACTACACCAATATCGCTTCTGTTTGCCAACTCTATATATATGCGTAATTGTTGATGGAGCATACACGCGCGCCATTCTCCAATAATCCATAATAACTGGGATCAGAAACTAGTGAATGATCTGAAATGAAGTCAAAACCACTCATCCTCTTTCTCTTTGGACTCTTATCAGCCATATTCGTTTCACCCTTGATCGTAGGATTAGCAACAGCCCCAACCTACACTAATGTCTCAGCTGCAGCGGCAAAGACCATGATCGACACGAACCCTGCGCTAGTCGTGCTGGACGTTAGAAACCAGAGCGAATATGACACGGGACACATTAGAAACGCTAGACTGATTCCAGTGTGGGCACTTGCAGGAAGACTGAATGAGTTAAACCAGTCTGACACGATTCTGGTTTACTGCAAAACAGGAGGAAGGAGCGCAACAGCAAGTCAGACTCTTATAGACAGCAACTTCACCTACATTTACAACATGCTTGGAGGAATAACTGCTTGGTCCGCCGCTGCATACCCCATATACGTCAATTACTCTTCAATCCAAGCAGCCATAGACAACGCAGACAACGGAGGAACCATCTATGTGTCCTCAGGACTCTACTATGAGCACTTAACAGTCAACAAATCCGTGGCTCTCGTCGGAGAAAACAAATACAGTACAATCATCGATGGAACGGGAAACGGCACCATCTTCAACGTGGCCGCAGACAACGTCTCCATCAGTTATTTTACGATACAGAATTGTGGCTGCTCATGTCAAGACCGCTACGGATTCTACGTGGAGAAGTATCACCACAACATCAGCATTTCAGATAACAACATGGCGGGAATACCCGTGGGAGGGCAACCAGGTATCCTCAGCAACTCCATCAAACTCGATCTAGATCAGGAAATCCTCATCGAGCATAACAACATCACGCAAAGCGTTGACTGGTGCATCCTAATAACCAATTCCTCGAAAGTTCAAGTGCTCGAAAACAGCATAGTGGACAATTGGGCAGAAGCACGAATCGAGAACTCGACAGAAATCGTTTTTTCAGGAAACAACGTCACCAGCAACCCAAATGGAGTTGACATCATAAACTGCAACGGCAACACCTTCATTGGAAACATTTTCTCATCAAGCATCGGCAGTGGCATCAGTTTCTCACGATCCAGAAATAACCTGGTTCTTCACAACAGCTTCGTAGGAAACGGCCAACACGCTTCAAACACATTAGGTTCAGCGAATTCATGGAATAACAGTGCCGAAGGTAACTATTGGAGCAACTACACCGGAGTTGACGCGGACCTTGATGGAATAGGTGATACACTGCATCTTATCGACACAAACAACACAGACTACCACCCCTTCATGGGTGCATTCAGCAATTTCAAAACCGTCTACGGACCACAGGTCGACCTCATAAGCAATTCATCCATCTCAAGCATCGAGTTCAGCCTACTCAACTCCTCACAAGCAAAGTTGAAATTCAATGCTACTGGAGAAAACGGAACACAAGGCTTTTGCAGAATATGCATTCCAAAAGAACTGGTCAACGGTTCATACGTGGTCACGTTTGACGGAGAAGCCATTACGGAACCTCTATCCAGAATACTGCCATCCTCAAATGACACATACACGTACCTTTACATCAGCTACACCCACAGCCAACATCTAATAGAAATCACGGGAACAACCGGCATACCAGAGTTCCCGACACTCGTGATAACAGCACTCATTTTGATATACGGATTGTTGACAACCGCAGCTTGCAGAAGAAAATACGCCGTCAAGTGAATGCCGCATCTTTTTCAGAGCGATGAAAAGCACTCTAGGCTTCTCTTACTGTACGCTCCAACTCATCAAAGAGCTCCCTAAAATAACTTCTACGAAGACAAGGCCCTTTCCCAATCGACGGGCATTCATCAGTGTAGAAGAAAACATATCGCTTATTGCCAGCAGGTTTGAGTTCGAATGGGTAGAACCTACATACAAGCGGCCTGACTGAATAGACAGTGCACGTCTCTCCACTCAAGAAGACACATTTTCCTTCACGCGTCTTCTTCGCACGATACACATAAGGATCATGCCCTTCAACCCTTTCCGCGAACTCTTCAGCATTCATCGAAGCTTTCTCCGATATGCGATCAGCTTCCGATTTTAGGAGCAGAATCGTTCTGTTTCTGCTACTGGTATCTCCACAACACAGAGCGCATCTTTCGCATACGAAACGAATATGTTCGGGATACTCGAAACTCAAATGATCACGCACCGATCACTTCGACGTCTAGAACCTCCAAAGATTCTTCGTACAAGCTTGTCTAATATGATAAGTTTAATATAAGAAGATGAACAAACTGCATAACAGAATGAACAAGGTGAAAGATATGACATCGAAAAAATTGCTAGATATGCTAAACATGGGTATTGCCAGAGAAATGCAAGTAGCCGTTCAGTACATGTGGCAACACGTCCAATGGATCGGAGTTAAGGGCTATGCGACAAGAGACGCTTTTCAGGAAATAGCTGTAGCCGAGATGAAGCATGCCGAGGCCATTGCCGAAAGACTATTCTATTTGGGCGGCATACCGACGACGAAGCCAGACCCAATCAACGTCGGCAAGAACCTGAAAGAAATGATAACACAAGACATCAAAGACGAAGAAAACGCTGTGAAACTCTACAAAGAGATCATTGGTGTGGCCCGAAAAGAAAATGATGAAACGACCGCTTTCCTTTTCATGGGAATCTTGAAAGATGAAGAAGACCACCATGACACGTTCAGCACATTACTTGAACAAGTTTAGAACAGACCGTCGGACAACACAACAAACTAGTCAATTTGAGATCGCAAACACCACATCCTTAACCAACTCTTTTTATTTAAAAAAAGAAAGCACGTCAGTGGCGACTTTCAAAGTCTTGTGACGCTCACAAAAGAATCCTCCAGCTATCAGCAAAAAACGGTTTACTCGCCAAATTGATTTAAGAAGGACTGTGCCCGCAATCCCAAGATTCCTTCTGATCAACTCAAGACGGAACAGTAAGGTTTGATCTCACACGCAGGTTTACTCGACTGTGAGTTTCCCAAACTTGCCAATGTTTAACTGTATTTCTCCTCTGAAGCTTGAAACATAGCCATTTTCAATCTTGACTATGTTGCCCACGTTGACTTGGTCGATTTGCTCATTCCACAGTGTCAATTTTACGGTGCCAGTTTCATCAGCAATCACCGCGCTTGCCACCTTGTAAGTTTCATTCTTGAATCTGGACGTGACCTCACGTGTCTCGGACTTGTCCGTGACCTTGCCCTCAATGTCCAAGCGTTTCATCCCATTTCGCAGTTCCTTTATCTTCAATTCAATTTCCAACCTGTGCTGCTTTTTCCGCGACTGCAAATTTGCCGCTCACAGACAAAATTCTGACTTTCACGCGTTCTCCCATTTTGCTACGGGGCACAAAAATCAAGTAACCTTGAATTTTGGCTATTCCGTCGCCTCTGCTTCCGATGTCGTCGATTACAACTTCAATCTCTTGGTTCTCTTTTACAGGTGACCATTGAACGAAAGGTCTGCTCGGCCTAAATCTGCTTTTATTTCCGTATCTTCTCGGTTTTCTGGGTGCGTTTTTTGTTTTTTCCGGTAGCCTTCTTGGCATGTTGAAGTTTCGTCCTTATCGCGGAACTAGCCTCTCACCATAGAAACCCGCGTGCCGCGTCTTTGACACTAGAGCTGCTGGTCAAGGCCAGTTACATGGACAACAGCCTTTCCGCCATATAAGTTTTGCTAGGTCCATGCTCGTGGCATAGCGAGCACTAGCTTCTTGAAGTTAAGACCGTCAACCAGTATTTCTCCCTCATCTGCCAGTCAGGATCATCCATCAGATGCAGCAACTTTGCTTTGCTGCTTCTAGAAGGTTCAGAAAATCGGCAGAAACTCTTCTTTAGCGTCCAAGAGTGTTTCCTCCCAGAGCTGAAACGAGCACTTTTCCAAGGACGACAGCCTTTCCTCTGTACTCTTGACTAGAAGAGTCACTGGCGTACCGCATCTGATTAAGAATCAGCCTAGTTCTTTCTGTGTTCTTATGACGCTTTGTGTCCGACTATAATGGAGAAAATATGAACGATTCAATCATAATTCCGGCGACGAAGGCCACTGCTCCAACTGTAAGACTCTTGAACCAGCTGAGCTTCATTGAGCCACGAATCATGATTGACAACAATGCAATAATCCAAACATACGCTACATAGGGCGCGATTGAGTAGACAAAGCCAGGCAACCAATCGCTTATTACAAATTGGTTCGCTATTGGCTCAAATGTAAGTATCAGAGGCAAGGTTGAAAACGCGACCAAATCTACGGCAGCTTGCACAATCATGGGCAGAAGTGCAAATCCTGTGAGAATCAAAGAATGTTTCCATGCCACAATGCCCTTGAACCATCTGGTCAAGAGGTAGACAAAAGTGGAGACGACAATCCACCTGAATCCAAATTGGACTAAGTACTGTGAGAAAAACGCAAGAAAGTACTCCCAAAATGACAGAGAAATAGTCTCTAGGGCGGATTTGAAGGAACCTCTGAAAAACAATCCGTCTATTCGGACGGTAAAGCTTGCATTTTTGGCCCAGACAAACTCAAGTTTCACGATGCTAATGTCACTCCAATCCGCGTTTGTTCCATTTTTTGACCAAACGTCTTCGGATCTCAACGGGATCGTGAAGTTGTTCCATTTGTCATTAGCTGAAAGAAGGTAAGATGTAAGATCATAGTAAAAATAGTCTGTAGGGCTGGATTGAAGATAGAGACTTGCGTTGGCGACTTCAGTGTCATTTGCGTATATTGGTTTCACGCTTATTGATACGTTCTTGTAACCTTCTGAACCTGAGCAATTGACAGGCCCGATGTTGTCCAATAACATCCATATCCGCGTGCTGTTGGCTGTTGAGAAGTCTATGCTCTTGTTCCCATAGAAAACTCCGTTTATATGGTCGTCGCTTTCGGTTATGTTAGCATTCGATGCCCACAATGTTCCGTTTTCAGTCCATTGATCACCATTCGTAGACACAGGAATCGTCTGCTCAACGTAGGCTCTGGATACAGTTGTCTGGTAGACCAGCGAAAACATCGCGCCGAAAATAATCATGATAAGAAGGGGTCCTAGATATCTCGGGTTTTCAGCTATTTCCCTGAAGGCCTTTTGAGGGGCATAGAATACTTCCAGTATTTGGCGTATTAACCCTGATTTCTTTTGTTGTTTCGTCACAGCTTGATTTCTCCTTGTTTTCGTAGATTCGTTACATTCCTGCTTTCAATCGTCTGTACGTAGTGTAATCCACGCATTCCAAGAATCGATTTTCAGCTTGGTATTTAACTGTTAGTCTTTGACGCTGTCTCTTATCAAGTATCTGGTTGGTCGTTACAAATGAATAAGCATCACTTCCGGCCCCTGAACCATAGCTGACAACTAGAACTCGTTCATCAGGCTTGGCAATATCCAAAATGGCAGCCAAACCCACGGGTGAAGCTCCTGAATACGTGTTACCGAACTTGACGATCTGAAGCGAGGGGAGATATTGTTCCTCTTTGAAACCTAGCTCCTTCGCTATCCTCGCTGGAAATTGAGCATTAGGCTGATGAGCAACAAAATAACTAATGTCTTGAGGCTGTAGTCGAAGTCGCTCCATAAGTTTCTTCGCGGCTTTTCTAACGTGCTTGAAGTACGCTGGGTCGCCAGTGAACCTCCCACCATGCATGGGATAAGGCTCGCCATCTCTACGCCAAAAATCAGGCGTGTCCGAAGTGCAAGAATACCAACCTTCAATCTCCGCTATTAGATCGTGTCTCCCGAAGATATAGGCAGCCGCACCGTATCCCACGAAAAGATCCAGCTCTCCACCCGGGCTGTCTCTCGGAGCTGCTTGAGAATTGTCTGTCCCGATGACCATAGCGTTTTGAATATTGGACTTTGAGTAACTGACTAGGGAGGCCGCGTCTTTGAACACGCTTGTGGCTGCCTTACATGCGAATTCTGTGTCCACGGCATCGACTCCTTGCACGTCATCCTCGTCCTCTTCGCCAAGTTTCAAGACTTGCGCAACTTTTGATGCTATAGGTTTAACCGCGTATGGATTGGACTCTGAACCTACATAGATCTTGCCAACTAGCGAACTGTCAACTCCTGAGTGTATCAAAGCCAGTTTTCCAGCCTCAACCGCAGCTGTCACAGCGTCCTCATCAATGAAAGGAACGGCTCGCTCAATGTCCTTCTCTTTTATCCTGAATCTTGAAGAATAGAAGCCATAACCCACTATTCCTGGGGCATCATATTCCTTCTCTGGCTTGACTATGCTATATTCTTGATGTGGGTAGAACTCGTCTGCAAAAGTAAACGTCAAGGAAATCGTGGGTATGATGTCGCTCCTGTCAACTGAGTACCGTCTCCTAAACCTTGGAACAACAGGTCTTCCTTCCAGATTCGAAAAATCGATTTCTTCATCGTTCTTGATCATCCGATCCGTCAGTCTTCCAGGAACACGTATTTTGCCATTATGAAATGACACTATACCAAAAATGTAGCTACCAAGTTTTGTGAACTTGTTTGTCGGCTCATTAACCAATGTGCATACTTCTAAGTCGCCTTTCTCATAGAAGAGATCAGTGTCAACCATTTTTCCGTAACTCTTGCGACCACAGTTTCCGCAGTAATCCCTTATCTCGAAATATTCTCTTCCGCAGATTTGGCACCGTGTTCCTCTTAATCTATCCCCTAAGTAGGAAACTCTTCTCTCTATTGGCTCACTGCTCATGCTCTACTTCCTCCCCAGAACGTGAACATAGCCTTTAGTTCCGAATCCTTCAAGCTCAAGCACGCAACCATGCTTCAATTCCTTGTCGCATTTGGCTTGTCTTTCACCGGCTTCTCCTCGCAGTTGCCTGAAAACCTCAAAGACCTGCGCTCCACCAGTGGCACCTAATGGGTTTCCATCGGCCTTCAATCCACCGTTCAGATTCACGAAAAGCTGTTTGCCATCTATCTTGTAGTACCCCTTGTAATCTTGACAGCTTTCATAAATGTCTTCCCAAGCCTTTCCAGAAGCACAGAAACCCAAGTCTTCAAGTGAAACCATCTCCATTACGGTGGATTGGTCATAAAGCTCGACAACCTGCATATCCCATAAATCTACTCCAGCCATTTTCAAAGCGTTTGCCACCGCTATTCTGGTGACTATAAAATGAGTCATGTCTTCCCTTGCGGAATATGTCAAGTAATCCGTCGCTGAATAAGACCCTAAAACATAGACCGGTTTATCAGTTATTTTCTTGGCAACGTCGTCACTGGTCAAAATGACTATTGTAGCTCCATCCGAAATCGGTGCGTAATCATACAGGCCCAAGGGTTTGTGGGCTTCTTTTCTTGCGCTAAGCACGTTCTCAACAGTTATTTTTCTCTGATATTGAGCGCACTCATTCTTTGTCGCGTGTAAGTGATTTTTGACTGAGACTTGCGCTAAAGCAACGCCCAGTTTTTCCAAGTTCCTGCCCGTTATCCCATATTTTTTGATGTATGCTCGAAGCATCAGTTCATGATTCGCTTCAGGCGTGCATCCTGCATAGTAGCTCCATGGATCTTCTAATAGCATCAAGTCGTCGCGGATCTTGTCCCATCGATCAGTCATTTTCTCAATGCCACCGACTAATACTGACTTGTGTTTTCCAGCCTTGATGGCGTTGCATGCGTTCGACAGTGCTGAGCTGAATGATCTCGTTACTTCCATTGGAACGTGGAGCTGCGTAAGTTCTGATAGAAAGCCTTCTTCAAGCCCAAGTTTGTTCGTGATTGGGAGAAAATAGTCTGCAAGGTAGCAGGCTTCTACGTCTTTTCGTTCCATGCCTGCTTCGATCGTGGCCTTAAGCCAAGCTTCTTCTATAAGCTTCTCCGGCTCTTTTTCGTAATGCTCTCCGAATTTAGTTCTTCCAGCAGCAACTATGGCTGGACAGATCTGCAATTCCTATTCACCTTCCACGATTAGACAATGATTTGCAATTATCCCTTTCATGATGACTTTTAAGTGTTTGCTATATAAGAGAAATTCGTCTGTCAAGACGTAAGATAGGTCCGTTTCTGTGTTTAATGTTCGAGTTTTCTACCACAGTTACTGCAGAAGCTGGCTTCTCCAACGTTTGTCTGTTTGCAGTACGAGCAAACAATTGATTCATTGGTTGTTGATTGTCGGACGTTCTCTCTCGCATTCTTGAAAGCTTGCTGGATCTCTTTAGCAGCAGTGGCGAACGCCTTTTCCATTTCTTGACCCATCTTCGAAAATGCGTCTCTCAAATCATCAACTGGAACGTGTACACCTGCTTCCAGACCTTTTCTAGTTCGAGCACCACATCGTGAACAGAAGTACGTGTCTTCAGAAAGCTTCTCGCCGCATTTAGAGCAGAAGACCACAACCATCACCTTCCATCAAACTGACATCAATAGTGATTTAAACGTTACCCATTCTTCTCCTACAACATGAAACGGATTTCCCTGCCCTCCATCAATTGGATATTTTTCGCGATCTTGCACTATGCCTTCGCGACCACGGTCTCCGACACGTAGTTGAATATTCTTTGCCGTCTGGGAGCGTGAAGTATCCATCCCAAGATGCAATCAAGAGGAAGCGCGAATGCTTTTCCCAAGCTTTCCAAAGCCGCATGGGCAAGGTCCATATGCTCGCCTCTCACCCGGACCACTTTTATTCTCATAACCATCTTTCCGATTGATCTACCATACGATCCTTCCATGAGCGTCCAATACAGAAAGTAAACAATGTTGCTGAGTCCAAAGTCAACAAAGCGAATCCAAACAGGAATAACTGGCACAAAAGTGTAGCCTGGCCAAGCGACCGATGCGAAAAATCTTAATGGCACCATCATAGCGCCAAGAATTACGATGTCTATCAACCATGCACCAAATCTTTCACCCCAGTATGCAAGCTTGAGGCCAGCAACTGCTTCTACAGGTCTTCCGCATTTTGGACAGTAAAGCGATTCTGCAGGCACTTCATTTTCACAATTCTTGCAGTGTGGCATCGCCATCCTCCTTCCGCAGCATTGTTCAATCAAGTATTTATTTTTCTCTTCCACCGCGTTTGCAAGTGTCAAAATTTAATTAGTGGTTTGGACCTTCTAGCACTGTGACGACTGCGTGGGACGATGAAGAGTAAGACTGTATTGTTGATGGGTTCGGAGCATGATCTTGATTTTTGCCGTGAGATCGCTAAGCATTTGAAGGCTCTGGGCTTGGATTATGAATTTCGTGTAGCTTCTGCTCACAAAAGCCCTGAGAAAGTTCTGGGGATTCTTGGGGAGTACGAGAAAGAAAGAGTTGTTTATGTCACAGTTGCTGGGAGATCCAATGCGTTAAGCGCCTTTGTAGACGCGAATACAGCCCATCCAGTTATTGCTTGCCCACCATACTCAGAGAAGTTCAGTGGAGCGGACATCTATTCCACGTTGAGAGTGCCCAGCGGCATCGGCACGGTTATCACTATCGAGCCAGAGGGCGCGGCGATTGCCGCTGCAAAGATCTTCGCTGTTGATGATAAGGCTTTGGAGAAGAGGATCAGAGAGTATCAGCAGATGAAAAAAGGGGAAATTGAAAAAGCTGACGCGTTCATTAAGAGGTTGAAGTAGTGCGTTAATTATGGGCAGCGTGAAAGACCTAGAAGTCGTCAAAGCTCCAACGAAGGATTCTATGGGGATTGGACGATTCCATTTTTCAGACCGGTACTCGGTTTTTGACTGGGGTGAAATGCCAGATCTTATCAAACGAAAAGGTCAAGCCCTCTGCATGATGGGTGCCTACTGCTTCGAAGAACTTGAAGAGAGGAACGTCAGAACCCATTATCGGGGGCTGATCGACAAAAACGGAAAACCAGTGTTTTTTGAGGACTTAGAACAGCCTTCAAGTGTTATGGAAATCAATTTCGTGAATGTTTTCCGACCAGATGCACATGTTCAAGATGGGAGATTAGAATACGATTATGGCATGTTTACGCCGAAACTGAAGAACTGCTTGATTCCGCTCGAAATAATCTACAGGAACGGTTTGCCTGAAGGCTCTTCAGTGTTCAAAAGACTTGAACAGCATCAGATCACGTTCAAGGAATTAGGGCTTGATCATTATCCCGAGGCTGGAGAGACGCTTTCGAAACCGATTTTTGACGTAAGCACGAAGCTGGAGGAAAAAGACAAGTACATTACATGGGAGCAAGCGCAAAGTATTAGCGGTTTAACGAGCGAGGAATTAAATAAGATCAAGGCGTTGCTGTTGAAGGTCGATGATATGATAACCAAGATTGCGTCAGAAGCTGGCCTGATGAATGAAGATGGGAAGATAGAGCTTGCTTTTGACGATCACAGGAGACTCATGGTAGTTGACGTGGTTGGCACGCTTGATGAGTGCCGCTTCACCTACAACGGCTTGCATGTAAGCAAAGAGATCGCTAGGCAGTTTTACAGAAGAACCAGATGGTATAGTGATGTAGAAGAAGCGAAGAAAATCGCTGAGGCCAAGGGAATCAAGGATTGGAAAAGCCTATGCAAGTCGCAACCTCCAAAACTAAACCCGCAACTCAGAACAATAATCGGGGACATGTACATGGCAACTGCTAACGAGGTGACTGGCACGAGGATGTTTGAAGTGCCTAAGCTTAAGGAGATCATGAAGGAATACCGGGATTTTTCTGAAGAGGAGATGTAGCATATGATGAACGCCAAGAAACTAATCTCAGAATACGACACTGGCAATCTCAGAATAGGGGTATTGGCGTCGCACTCGGCTCTCGAAATCGCGCATGGAGCCAAGCAAGAAGGCTTTGAAACGGTCGCAGTCTGCCAAAAGGGCAGAGACAAAACCTACACGAAACACTACAGGAATCTTTTCGATCACACGATAATCCTTGAAAAATTTGCGGATATAATAAGGAAGGAAAACGTGGGAGAACTCAGGAACTTGTCCACGGTTTTTGTTCCAAATCGTTCTTTCTCCGTGTATGTTGGCTATCACGAAATTGAAGAGAAGTTCGCCGTGCCCATAATGGGAAACAGGTACATGCTCAAAACAGAAGAACGCAACGCTCCTAGAAATCAGTACTATCTTCTGCGCAAGGCAGGAATACCGACACCTAAAACGTTCAAGTCGCCTGAAGAAATCGATCGACTTGTAATTGTAAAGGTTCCGGAGAAGGAAAGAAAAATAGAAAGAGCGTTCTTCTACGCTTCGTCCACTGAGGAGTTCAACAAAGAAGCTGAAGAACGTATCAAAAAAGGAATGATTACCCGAGAGAGCCTAGAAAAAGCTGTGATAGAGGAATATGTTCTGGGGGCAAAGTTCAACGCAAACCTCTTCTGGTCGCCTCTGACGGACGAAGTCGACCTGCTGGGTTTTGACAGAAGAATACAAACAGACCTAGATGGAGTACTGGACCTGCCAGCAAACGAGCAGCTGGAACTGAACATAGCAACTCAAAATGTTGAGATCGGCCACATGGGTGTGACCATGCGCGAAAGCCAAATAGAAAAGATATTCGAGGCAGGAGAACGCTTCATAGAAACCTGCAAGAAAGAGTATCCGCCAGGAATCATAGGACTATTTGGCCTGCAGGGAGCTGTGACGAAGGAGCTCGAGTTCTACGTTTTTGACGTTAGCCCACGATCACCTGGTTGCCCATGCGTTGAACCGACTTCGCCTTACATGAAATACAAGTATGGAATTGAAGTTGGTCCAGGAAGAAGAGTATCCATGGAGATAAAACGAGCTGTTAAGGAAGATAGACTTGAGGAAATAGTTACATGATAACTCGAAAGGAAATTAGTGGGATACTGGATAGCTACGACTTGGATAATCTAGCGATTGGAACATTAGGCTCCCACTCTGCCTTGAACATCTTCAAAGGCGCCAAAGAAGAAGGATTCAAAACCGTATGCATATGCAAAGAAAGCGACACGATAGTGTACAAGAAATTTCCGCTGGTAGATAAGACAATAATTGTTAAGGATTTCACAGAACTGTTGAGTGGGAATCTTCAAGAAAAACTGAGAAAACTCAATACTGTTCTAATTCCACATGGCTCTTTTACCGCTTACCTGAGTACTGAACAGATAACAGGCGACCTCTTTGTGCCAATGTTCGGGAACAGGCAATTGCTTCATTGGGAGGCCAGCCGCGAAAAGCAAGAAGAATGGCTGCGAAAAGCAGGGCTTAGACTACCAAAAACCTTCAAGAAGCCGGAAGACATCAACAAGCTTGTCATAGCCAAGCTTCCAGGTGCAAAGGGCGGAAAAGGCTATTTCCTCGCAAATTCGCCGGAATCCTTCCACAAAAAAGTCAACGAAATGGTCAGCCGCGGTCTTCTCAGCAAAGAAGACGTCAAGAGAATACATCTGCAAGAGTATGCTTTGGGTGTCAACGTGTATCCACATTACTTCTCTTCAATAGTAAATGATGAAGTGGAGTTCACGGGGGTTGACAGAAGATACGAATCCGCAGTGGATGCAATAGGTAGAATACCAGCACATGAACAACTCGAAGTCGACATTAGCCCCACTTACACGATTGTTGGCAACATACCCATTACTCTTCGCGAATCGCTTCTACCTGAACTCATGAGAATGGGCGACAACGTGATGAAGACCGCAAGAGCCTTGGCCCCACCGGGCATTATCGGACCATTTTGCCTTGAGACTGTGATAACGGACAATTTGGAGATATACACTTTTGAGATCTCTGCGAGGATAGTTGCTGGGACGAATGTTGGGATTGGAACTTCACCCTATGCTTACCTGAAGTATGGACAGAACATGTATGCAGGAAGAAGAATCGCCGTTGAAGTCAAAAAAGCTTTAAGAAGCCATAGAATACACGACGTCTTTGCCTAGACTGCTAGACCTAGGGTTCAACTCCCATTCGCGGCTTTCAGGCAAGAAACCATACACTTCTAACAAACCCATAGCCTCAACTTCGCTTCCTGAAGAGCTTCTCCTATATCCTGCCATTCGGCATAAAAGGAGCCTTCATGCAAGAAACGGCAAACGCATGCCTATAGACTCGCAGGCCTAACCAAGATCTGCGGTTCCTTAATCAAACAAAGGTCTACATGTTCTGGCGAGATCCAATTTAGGATTGTATTTACGCTTTAGTCAGGGTACCTGCTCTGTTACGTCAGCGCGTGCCCATCTCTTTTTCTGTCTTCTTCCATTGATTGAGCAACGGCTTGAATTCTGCTTCGAAGCGGGATAGGTAGATGCATCTGAAATTCTTGTAATGTTGATCGGTAAGCTTTCTGATTTCCTCCTCATCGGCTATGCCTGACTTGTGAAGCATCTCATGGCTTGCAGCTCTTATAGCACTATTCAGTGTGGCGCCACGAATACCTATGCACCAGAAAGGTTTTGCCTTCTTGTTCGGCCAAAGGAGATCTGGCCAGATGAGAATTAGGTCGTATTTTTCAGGGCAACACCGTGAAGCTCCTCCCAAACCATATGGGTTTTCCCTTCTTCTTTGACAAACTCTATTTTGCTTCTTCTTGCGGGCAGTCTCATGACTAAAACTTCGATTTTCTCAAGCCCTAATATGCTGGAGAGATTTTCCAGAAATTCATTGACCGATGGAAGCGCCAGAGCATTAAACGCAAGTTCAGTGAATTTGGAATAAAGTGCGACCTGGTCATGATGATACTCAAGTTTCAAATGTTTCGGGATGTCTGGAAGCTTGATTATGATACGTGGACACATAGATTTGCCTCTTCCTTCTTATGATATTACATGTTGTTAGGTAGGCATGAAGCGTCGTTCCCTCGCTCTAATTTTCTATGTTCCATCCAGCGCACGCCTCGATTTTTGTCGTAGGAACATTGAGTATTGGCTCCAAGAAAAGCTCGTGGAATAGCATCATCACGTCATTGACATCTCCTTTGGCATATGCTTTGAAGCTTATTCTGTCATTCTTCCACATATTGTAGATCTCAAGTCCCTTGTTGTCTGCGCTTGAAACCAACTTCTTTGTGCGCATCATTGGAAGATGTTTGAATCTTGGGTGTTCCACAACTTTGCTTAAAGAAAGAATCTTGGGTCCATTCGAGTATTTTGCCAATTCAAACCGGACAGGATGCATCATGTCTAGATGGAAGCTTCTTCCGATAGTGTCCCTGATACCCCAACAGATTGGGTTTGGATATTGTTTTAGTTTGAGATTGAGGAGAGGAATATCATATCCACATAAGTTGTAACCGATCAAGACCAAAGGGCGAACTTGTAACAAGCAATCGTTTAATTCGGCGAGTAGCTTCGCTTCACTCTCAGGATCGTCTCTTTCTAAGAGAATCAGCCTGCTGAGGATAACGCTTTTATGAAAACGAGCCAGAGACACGCATAGAACTGTCTCACCAGTTAGGAAACCGTTGTTTTTCAAAACCTTCGTTTCTAGGTCAATAGCTACGATTCTTTCGAGGCTCCCTGTTCTAAGGATCCATTCTATGACTGTATTGGCCAGATCACCATAGTGGTAATTCATGCGATATCAATTCGTTTTTCTTCAAATCAACTGTGATTTCTGCGCGTGTGCACACGTTGCCATCAGATTCACCTTTTTGCCCAAACATGCACAGAATGCTACACATTTGTCGGCGAGAATCTTTACTTCTGGAAGTTTAATGCTCACTGTACAACCTCGCCGATGCTTGCTTTATGGCTTACCTATCTTTAAATCGTTTATGCAATTAGTCACTGACTGAGAAAAAAGGAGAGTTGCGGGTGACACCACCACTGTGGTGGAGTTCAATTCTATAATATTTTTCTACCGTATTCCTCATAGGCAGCTATAAGAAAATGCAACGCTTCCTATCCTTGGAGGAGAAGAAAGATTGACGAATGAAGCTTTTGACTGGTTTTCATAGAGAACTTACCTTTGCCTTTCGAGAAGAAAAGAATGGTAAAACACTTCCAGATCGAGACATGGCTTGGCCTAACCCAAATTTCGATAGAGCTAGGTATCGAAAATCAAATGACAGACAAGCAGACCCGTAGTCCAGCAAGCGATATAGCCTAAAGCCCAAATGCTGTTAATACAGTCTCAAAGTTTTCAAACGTTCTATCATTCTTGTAACGCCTCAAAGCTTCAAAAACCGTTTCCCTATCCACGGTTCCAAGCTTCTTAGCCAAGATTTTTGCAGGTTCATCCCCAAGAAAAAGGAACTGACAAATCGAGGTAACGTTAGAAGGCCTCCGATTCAAGCTGGCTGACTCAAAATCCACAATGGCAGGCTTATCCTCCTTACTGACTATCACATGCTTTGGTGCATGACTCAGCTCACCATGATCCAAGCCAATCCTGTCCAAACTCCAACACTGCTCTAGAATCTCCCGCAAAACCTTTCTGATTAGGATCCTACTTCTCTTGGTCTTGAGCCAATCAATAAGCAAAACACCTTCAATAAACTCCATCAAAAGAAAGTTTCTACTAAACCGTAGAAGCTTCGGTCCTACGCCTACTGAATTGGCCCTCTGAAGCAGCTTAGCCTCCTGTTGCATCCTAGAGCGGTCTGCGTCCACTCTCCGAATCTTGAGAGCCGCTCGTCCACAATGCCCATAGGTCAATACAACTATGCCGACGCAACCTTTTCCCAAGACAGGAACGTTGAGTATTCGCTTTTCTCCCACAAAATCTAAACCCTCAACTCCAAGTTTTCTCAATTCGCCTATTCTTTTCTTAAGCTCCATCTTTCTGGCTCTTGGGTAACAGACTATGGAAGCATATGGTTCTGCAAACAGGTTTTCTAGGGTTAACATTACTTTGGTTCCATACCCGAGAATTCAAGCGAGCGCCATTTAAGTATTTTCAACACACTAAAAGCACACAGTAACTCATGCCGTAATAAAAAGGCAAATGTCCCAGAACTGATTAAGCATCGTATTGTAACAAAAAGCAAGGAGATAAATGAATAGTGCCAAGGTTCCGACAAGCCGCAGAAATACTCAGACTCATGAACAGAAAAGAGTGCATCCGCAACATAGGCGTAGTAGCCCATATCGACCATGGGAAGACTACTATGACGGATTCTCTACTGGCTGAAGCAGGGCTTCTGTCACCGCAAGTAGCAGGTCTAGCCAGAGCACTTGACTATCTAGAAGAGGAACAAAAACGCGGAATCACCATAAAGACTGCAAACGTGTCTTTACTGCACGAAACCGAAGGCCAGCCATACATCATAAACTTGGTCGACACCCCAGGACATGTGGATTTCACGGGCAAGGTTACAAGAGCTCTGCGCACAATCGATGGGGTCATAGTTGTCGTCGACGCCGTGGAAGAAATTATGGCTCAGACTGAAACTGTCACAAGCCAAGCCCTAAGAGAAAGAGTCAAGCCGTTACTTTTCATTAATAAGGTTGACCGTTTAATCAAAGAATTGAAGCTTAATGAAAGCGCAATCCAAAGCAAGTTCACACACATCATAAATGACTTCAACAATCTGATCGACACTTACGCTGAATCAGAGTTCAGGAAAAAATGGAAAATCGATGCTTTGAAAGAAACGGTGGTTTTCGGCTCAGCACTGCATAAATGGGGTTTTACGCTGAGTACAGTGAAGCAAAAGGGAATCAAATTCGCACACATCGTCGATGCATACGCGAAAAACAAACATGAAACGCTTTCTCAAACGCTTCCACTTCACGACGCAATACTAGACATGGCAACCAAGAACAGCCCCAGTCCAGTCACAGCCCAGAAATATCGAGTGCCTAAGATCTGGAGGGGCAGGTTGGACTCAGAAGTAGGTCAGGCAATGCTGAACTGCGATGAAAATGGACCAACAGTGATGTGCATAACCAGCACGCAAATAGATCCAAAAGCGGGACTAATCGCCACTGGCCGGCTGTTCTCTGGATCAGTCCAAGAAGAAAAACAGGTTTATCTTGTCGGAACAGGCAAAAAGCACTCTGTAAAGCATGTTTCAATTTGCATGAGTGCTTACAGAGAACGCGTTAACCGAATCACAGCAGGCAACATAGCAGCCTTGGAAGGCCTAGACGATGCAAGAGGGGGCGAAACACTCGTTGACTTTGAACACAAGGACGCAGCGATGCCGTTCGAGCAGATGAGATACGTTTCAGAGCCTGTGGCAACAATATCGATTGAGCCAAGAAATCCTGAGAAGCTGACATGCTTGGTCGAAGCCATGAATAGACTTTCAATAGAGGACCAGAACCTCACGGTCACCATCGATAAAAGAACAGGAGAATACCTCCTGAGCGGAATGGGGGAACTTCACTTGGAAACTGCGCTGGCATTTCTGAGGAACTACAGCGACAACACTGATATTGTTACATCCAATCCTACAGCAGATTACCAAGAGGCGATAATGGGAAACGGTCTGACAGTCATGGCAATTAGTCCCAACAAGCAGAATAGTCTATGTCTGCAAGTGGAACCAGCAAGGAAGAAAATCACACGATCCGCTTTGCATGGCATGGCGGGAAACGTCTGGGCAACTGATGAAAGAGGAAATGCACTCGTAAGTTACGTGCAAGAAGTGGAACGCATCAGCAAAGTGAAGGACGCAATCATTCAAGGTTTCCTCTGGGCATGCAGAACAGGACCGCTATGTGAACAGCCTTTGAGGAACTTGAAAGTCAAAATCGTGGACGCTCAGATTCACGAAGATCCTGACAAGCGTGAACCTACACAAATCATGCGTGCCACAAGTCGAGCCATATTCGGCTCCATCCTAACAGCCAAGCCAACCCTTCTTGAGCCAATCTACAAAATTGAAATATCCACTCCGACCCAATGGTTTGGCACTTGCACACGTATAATAACCTCTAGGCGTGGGAAGATCCAAGCCACCAAAAGCAAGGGAAGGCTCACGATAATCACAGGTTATATTCCAGTCGCAGAAACTTTCGGCTTGACGTCTGAAATGCGGTCAGCTACTTCTGGGCATGCTTTCTGGCAAAGCACCTTCGCTCAATGGAGAAAAGCACCAGGACACGTCGCTGCAGAAATTGTGAAACAGATCCGTACACGGAAAGGATTGTCACCCGAGGTACCGAAACCAGACCTGTTCATAGACAAAACCTGTTCAGCCAGCGCAAACGAAGATGATACGTGAGACTAATGAGTATTCAACTCAACGAATCAGAACCATTCGATCTGGATGCCACACTTTGTTGCGGACAAACCTTTAGGTGGGAAAAACATGGAGAATGGTGGTACAGCGTAGCCAAGGGCAAGATCCTCAAGATACGCCAAACCAACAATAGACTAGTATTTGAGAATGTGGATTCTGGTTTTGTCAAAGCCTATTTCAGGTTGGATGATAATCTGCTCAAGGTCTATTCACAAATCAGCAAGGATGATCATGTTAGGAGAGCTATCAGCGTTTTCAGAGGTCTGCGTATTCTACGTCAGGACCCATGGGAGTGCCTGATCTCGTACATTTGTGCAACGTACAAGAGTATAGCTGGAATAGAGCGAATGCTGTTTAGTCTTTCCAGACGATTCGGAGAAAAGATCCACTTTGATGGTCTAGACTTCCACACGTTTCCCACACCAAGAAGACTGACAAGGGCGCATCCCGACGATCTAGCTAAGTGCGGTCTAGGTTATAGAACCAAATATGTCCATGAAACAGCAGAAATCATCAACAAAAACGAGCTGAAATTTGAGCGCCTGAAAAATACCTCCTACAAAGAAGCCAAAGCAGAATTAATGAAGCTTCCAGGTGTAGGGTTGAAAGTTGCTGACTGTGTTCTGCTGTTCTCTCTTGAAAAACTTGGGGCTTTTCCAATCGATGTGTGGATAAAACGCGCCATCACAGAACACTATGCTCGTTATTTCCAAAAGGAGCTCATTTTAAGAACAACAAGCAAGAGGTCTCTGACCAGCATGGATTACGAAAAACTAAATGCGTTCGGACGGGAATATTTTGGCGAATATGCTGGCTATGCCCAAGAATATCTGTACCATTATGAACGGACACACTGCTGAATATTGACCACGCGAATCTAGTCTAGTTGGCCTCGAAAATCCAAGTTCATGGAACCAGCGCTTCTTCCTTTGAAGCCCTTTCACGCCATCTCTCGACTCGCTTCTTGACTTCCTCCACTAGTCTTTCCTTAGAGACCAGTTTACCCTTAGCTATAACCTCATCATCTATCGCTATGCTAGGAGTACTCAAGATATCGAAGGCCACTCCTTCGTCCAACCCGTCTTTCATAGCCATGTTAACCTCTCTATAATCAATGCCAAATTCTTCTGCAACTTCTAAAGCGATGGTTTTGGCAACAGGGCAGACTGAGCAAGTTGGTAGAGTAAAAACCTTCAACTCCAAAATCATCTCCCTCCTCAGTTCTCTAATGTACCAGACGACAGACTTCTTAAATCTTTCATGAGTAGTTAGAGGCAGAAAATGTTTAAATCAAAATGAAAACAGCATAGTAGCGACTGGCGAGTCAAGAAAGGGGCCCGTAGCTCAGCTAGGTCAGAGCGCCAGGCTCATAACCTGTTGGTCCCCGGTTCGAGTCCGGGCGGGCCCACCACATGCCTATGGTCGAACCTTGTCATTTGATCATGTCGACAAGTCGTATTCCAGCCTCAAACGTCCGCTTCATTTCCTGGGTATCGTTCTTTACGCTGCCCAGCAAATCGTCATCGTGAGAATACAGAATCGTTTCGATCAATTCAATGTTTGCCCAATTGAAAAATCCTTTTACCGTAGTCTGGATTGTGTCAAATTCCTGATCTGTGCCTGCTACAGCTATGAAAATCCCTTTCTTGTGCTTTCTCATCCTCCTCTTGAACCCGAAAGTTCCGTCACGATGTTTAATGTAGGGCATGAGGCAGTTGCAGCGATCTATCATAAGTTTGACTTGCGCGCTTACGGCGTCAAAATACACGGGTGAACCTAACACTATGGCGTCGCATGATTGCAGTGCGTTGTAGATTATTTTCATGTCATCGTCCAAAAGACAATATTTCGGGTTTGGATCGACTCCGCAGCTTTGGCATGGTTTGATGTTTAAATCGTTCAGGTAGATCTTGTCCGTCGTAGCTCCCTTGCTGCTCGCACCTTTCAGAACCTGTGAGACAAGTGAATCCACGTTTCCATGTTTTCTTGGGCTACCCACTATTCCGCAGAATTTCAAAGTCGATACCACTGGATTAGGAAGACTTGAGCCTTTCAGCCAAGCTGGCTACTCTTTTCCCCAGTTCCTTGCAGCTTTCGATGCTCTCCTGGTCTGGGTCTTCAACCGATGCGGCGCCATAGTGCTTGTCGTCATGTCTGCCCTGAATGATCATGCCGTGGATTAGCATGGTTTGCAGTATAGAAAGCAACGTTGTCTCTGCACCAGATGCTGTTCCTCCCGAGCTTGTGAAGGCTGCACCAACTTTTCCCTTCAGCTTGCCGTGGATCTCGGTAGATTCGTCAATGAAGGCCTTGAGTTTGCCTGACATTTGGCCGTAGTACGTTGGCGTGCCCATAACTATTCCGTCTGCTTCCTGCAAGTCTTGAAGGGTTGCTTTTTCAACCTTCTTGACGACGGCTTCCACTCCATTAATCTGTTGGGCGCCCTCAGTAATTGCAAGAGCCATTTTCTCAGTATTTCCGGTTCTGGAATCATAGATTATGAGGATTTTCACCACGACGCTTCACTCCTAGATGACGAATGTTGCTAACCAGTCGTATTTTAGGCTTACCAGCCTTCTTTTCCGAAATAGAAGATAGTTCCACAAGCTATAAGTGCTCAAGCAGGGTAAAGGTTGTTTGAGGGGAATGGTAGCTTTTAGTAATAGGGGAGAAAGGAGAGAAGGGAAAATTTGCTTCTACCATCCCCCTCATACACTTTCCATAACTTCTACATAAGTTGCTTTTAAACTTTTCTTTCCATTCCTGATTAAACCCTTCAATATTCGCTTGAAGACGAGTTTTTTGGCGCTTTTCGCCCAACGCAAGCCTCACCTCTTCCTTGAATCTCAAAGTATCCATGAAAAAGGTCCTATTCGGCTTTGCATTAACTGTCAGCACGTTGTTTCGACGTTTTATCGATTCTTCTGGCTTCTCCCACTCATTTATCAGCTCAATCGGGACATTTGGCGCAACTTCCCTTATTTGTTCTTCCATTTTCTTCGCAAATTGATAGGAAAACTGGCATATTGGACCGTAGAGAATCACTGCTCTGTTTCTATCTTCAGGCAAGGGTTCATATTCTTTCAGAGCGCTTGCTGGTTCGTAGCGACCCTCAATTGGAAGGAAGAGCAGACACCGATTGGGTCTTCTATGTTTGAATCCCTTAGGTTTTCGATTCTTATCTTGCCTTCCGTAGTGTTTTCCCCATTTTTGGATGGCTTCGGCGTTTTGCGGGTAATAGCGTGTGCGATGGTTCTGGCCTTGTCTTACTGTTGGCTACATTTTTCATCGAACAGTTACCAATGTGTAAGGACCATTTGTCAGGTTTTCGCCATGACTCTTCTGAACGAGAACAGTATCTTCTATGCGTATGCCTCCAAACCCGGCCAAGTATATGCCAGGCTCGTTGGTCACCACGTTGCCCATGGCTAGTGTGTCTTTGCTTTCAGAGTTCAGTGTCGGGGGTTCATGGACTTCCAAGCCTACACCATGTCCTAGACCGTGAACGAAGTACTCGCCGTAGCCAGCCTTTGCTATGATGTTCCTAGCAACCGCATCGATTTCCTTGGCTTTTGCTTTGGGTTTCATTGCTTCAAAAGCTTTTGATTGTGCTTTTTTGACGATTTCGTAAAGCTTGATCTGTTTGTCTGAGGGCTTTCCAGCCACCATAGTCCTCGTCATATCAGAGCAATAATGGCGATATGTGGCACCTATGTCGACGACAACTAAGTCGCCTTTTCTTATTTCTCTGTCCGTGCAGCCACCATGTGGAAAAGCAGAATGAGCAGCAGAGGCAACTGACGTTTCAAAGGCGGTTCCCCACCCGCCTCGTCTCCGCATCGCATATTCAATCTCAGCAGCGACCTCAATCTCCTTGACACCGGGTCTGATTGTTTCGTAGGCAGCTTTCATACCTGCGCTAGTCAAGTCAGCGGCTTTCCGCATAAGCTCAAGCTCTTTATCGTCCTTCATTTTGCGCAGCTCCCACAAGAGGTTGCTTTGCATCTTCAGCTTTGCCTGACCGCGTAAGCCCTTCATGAGACCGCGATAACCCTCAACGGTAATAGAGTCGACGACCAAATTCTTGATATTAAGGGACTTCACTTGTGCTACTATCTTTGCGATGAGGTCTTCGCGTCGCTTTACAAGTTCGACCTTGAACCCTTTGCCCTCGGCTTTCGCTTGTTCATAGTTCACGCCATACACGTAGATCCTGCTTTCGCCTCTTAAAGGAATCAACACGCAGGCGAGCGTAGCGCGAACTGTCTCACCGGATACGCCCGTCAGATACATTTGGTTTGCAGCGTTGAAAACAAGGAACTCGTCAAACCGTTTCTTCTCAAAAGCAGTTCGTTTCAAAGCTTCTACTCGATCCAAGCGCATCGTCCTCGTGAAAGAAATGGCGCATAATCTATTTAAATAGCTTGACATTGGTCAACAGAGTTTTCGACCTTTTGGCTCAAGATAGAAATTCTTAATTATGCAAAACTGCATTCTTTGTTGGCTCGTGAACAATCTTGCAACGTACCGTTGAGACCAGAGAATTAGGCAGAACCTTCAAGGGACAGGACAAACCAGTGATAGCGCTCGACAAGGTCTCGATTTCCATTGAAGAGGGAGAGATTTTTGGGCTACTTGGGCCTAATGGTGCGGGCAAGACTACTTTGATAAAGATTTTGACGACCTTGTTGCTTCCAACGAGCGGTGAAGCGTACGTGGGCGGATTCAACGTAGCCAACGAATCAAACAAAGTCAGGAAAATCATAAGCCTAGTCTCGGGGGGCGAGACACCTGGGTATGGGATACTGTCTTCAAGGGAGAACCTATGGTTCTTCTCGCAGCTTCATGGCTTGTCCTCTTCCGCAGCAAGAGAAAGGATCAGTCAGTTATTCAAGGATCTGGAGTTTGAGGAATATGCGAACACGAGAATGTCAAAGCTCTCAACGGGCTACAAGCAGCGATTGAATTTTGCCAGAGGCTTGTTGAACGATCCTAGAATACTGTTCCTAGATGAGCCTACGTTGGGATTAGATGTTTTGACGTCGAAGAAACTGAGAACGTACATCGTGGACTGGGCTAAGAGGGAAAGGAAAGGCACAGTTCTGTTGACAACACATTATATGGCTGAGGCCGACGAGATGTGCGATCGAGTAGCTATCATTGACCACGGCAGAATTCTAGTCTGTGACAGCCCCTTTAGGCTCAAAGAAAATCTTAAAGAAAACGTGATAATGAGGGTTGAAGTTTCGTCTGTTCAAGCTGATTTTGGTTTCATGGAGAAAATGGCAGGAATCGTCGGATCCTCTCAAACAAGAAGCATCCAGACAAACACAACCACACTGAAGGTCATGGTGAAAGACGAAGATGTCTTCTCAAAGATCCTGGCGAAACTGGAACAGCAGAAACTGAAAATACTGGCAATCAACAAGGCAGAACCGACTCTGGAAGATGTTTACATCAGTCTTTGTGGGCGAGGCTTCGAAGATCAAGCAGAGGCAACAGCTCATGCGTGAAGAGTTGATGCTTAACCTGAGGGCAGTGTACGCTAGGCTCTGGGTCAGAATCAAAGGTGGTAACCGAGAACCTGAATGGCTCATCGCAGAGATGATCATTCCCATATTGACTCTGAGCGCTTACATCTACATGTACAAGATGGTTAACGCTCCACCTGAATACTCTGGTTTTGTGATCATTGGTGGAACGATGATTGCGTTCTGGTCTAATGTGCTGTGGAACATGTCAGCACAATTCTATTGGGAAAAAGAAACCGGAACATTGGAAGCCTACTTTGTCGCGCCGGTTTCAAGAATGGCCATCCTTCTCGGGATGGCGTTGGGAGGAATCGTGAACACCACTCTCAGAGCCATGTCGATTCTCATTGTTGGAATTCTGATCTTCCATGTTCCATTGATGATCTATGAACCCTTAACGGCTCTCCTGATATTCTTTCTAACAATCGTAGCGTTATACGCATTAGGCATGCTGTTTGCCTCATTGTTCATGATGTACGGTAGAGAAGCATGGCACACAGCAAACCTTCTTCAAGAACCCGTACAGTTTCTTTCAGGATCATATTTTCCGTTAAGCAGCACTGCAGTCCCTAGCGTGGTCCAGCTTTTGTCTTCGTTGATTCCACTGACTTTTGGCTTGGACGGCATAAGGAGAGTCCTAATCCTTGGTGAAGGAATAAGAACCACGTGGCTCAATGTGATCGCACTTGTGGTTTTCATAGTGATTTTGCTGCCACTAGCCAAGTTTGCCTTGAACTACATGGAGAACCTAGGTAAGAAAGAAGGACGGCTGACACTGCGATGGCAGTGAACACTATTCTGAGAGCAGTCAAACAATCCATTTGGCTCGGCTGGAAAGTGGAAACAAACTGGGCTGACCCTCTCGTGTTTGCCATATACTATCTCATTCGTCCACTTGCAGGTCTGCTCATGGTTGGATTCATTTTTCTCGTTGGTAGCGTTTCAGCAGGCGGAGCGCTTAACCCTCAGTATTTTGCTTACATGTTCATCGGAAACAGCTTCTTCATCTACGTGGTGCAGATCATGATGACAATGACCATGCTGATACATGAAGACAGGGCACACTATGAAGTGCTGAAACACATCTACCTGAGCCCTGGTTCTCTAGCGTGGTACATCTTCGGCAGAACCTTGAATGGCGTGATGAACGCTTCAGTTTCACTTCTTCTAAGCCTGGGTTTTGGAGTCGCCGTTTTCCAAGGCTTGCTTGGAGTTCAAATTCCCATTAACTGGCTACAAATCGATGTTCCACTTCTGGCGTTGAGCTTGATACTTGGGATAGCTTGTTTTATAGCTATGGGGTTCATCCTTTGCGGAATAACCATAATGACGTCAAAAGTTCAGTTCGTGTTATCAGAATACGTATCGGGCATTCTTTACTTGTTCGGCGGAGTCATCTTCATGCCGCAAATCCTTCCGTCTTGGGGGCAAGCAATCTCAAACGCCTTGCCAATAACGTACTTCCTCAGAATTGTTAGGTACTCCATCTTGGGGCAATCAGGTTTTGCGGTGCAGACGGATCTGTTGTATTTGGTCTTGACGATGTTCGCAACGATTATGATTGGGTTAGGTTTTTTCAAGGTTGCCATGTACAAGGCTCGAAGAGACGGCTTGATAGACAAGAAAGAAGAGTACTAGCCGCCACTCACAATAGGCAATAGCGCTACGTGATCGCCATTCCTGAGCTTGGTTTGAACACCATTTAGTTGATTGAGAAGGTATCCGTTTACCGTGACAATGTAGTTTGGCTTCAAATCTGGCGCTTTAGGTTCGTAGATGGCCTTCTTGAATGGTTCTCCATATTCTTTAGAAAGAAGAAGAAGCAGGTCAGCAATTGCAGCGTTGTTTGCTATTTCGACTTCTTCTTCTCTTCTGTTTTGAGTAATATTCTTTATGTGGCCAAGATATTCAACTTTGACTTTCAAGTTCGGCACCGAGTCTCTCAGTAATCTAGAGGTTCTTTGTCGTTATTATCAGTTACAGCTCGCCTTATTGATAATTCTTTTATGTTCCTCGGGCAGTCTAATCGTTTAGGTGTCCACATCAATGTTTGACAAGAACAGGTTAGACGAGATCCGCAAACAGAAAGAAAGATGGGAAAAGGAAGCAGTTGCCAGAAGCTTTGACAAGCTCCCTGAAAGGAGCGAGATAGCAACAAACTCCAGCATCCAAGTCAAACGACTTTGCACTCCAGCAGATCTTGAAGAGTCGGACTATCTGAAAGACTTGGGGTTTCCAGGCGAGTACCCGTTTACCCGAGGCGTTTACCCGACCATGTATCGAGGACGCTTCTGGACCATGCGGCAGTACGCTGGCTTTGGAACGGCTGAACAAACGAATCGACGTTTCAAGTACTTGTTAGAGCAGGGACAAACCGGCTTGAGTGTAGCTTTTGACTTTCCAACCCAAGTGGGCTATGACTGCGATCACCCATTGGCGTTAGGTGAGGTTGGCAAAGTAGGCGTCAGCGCGAGTACACTGCGTGATGTCGAGGTTTTGTTTGATGGGATTCCTTTGGACAAGGTTACGACTTCAATGACTATTAATGCCCCAGCCAATGTTTTGCTTGCCATGTATGCGGCTGTTGGACAAAAACAGGGAGCTAATCAGTCTAGGCTCGGAGGCACAGTTCAGAACGATGTCCTAAAAGAGTACGTGGCTAGGGGCATGTACATTTTTCCGCCGAAGCCTTCCATGCGCATGGTCACAGACATCTTTGAATATTGCAGCCAGAACATGCCGCAGTGGAACACTATCAGCATAAGTGGTTATCACATTCGCGAGGCTGGCTCCACAGCCGTTCAAGAAGTGGCATTTACGTTTGCAAATGCAATCGCTTACGTGCAGGCTGCCATTGACAGGGGTCTAGATCTAGACAGGTTCGCAGGCAGGTTGTCGTTCTTTTTTGCTGCACACAACAACTTCCTAGAGGAGATCGCCAAGTTCAGAGCCGCCCGACGGTTGTGGGCACGGATCATGCGAGAACGCTTCAAGGCCAAAAACCCTAGTTCCTGGATGCTTCGTTTTCACACGCAAACGTCTGGAGTCTCGCTTACGGCCCAACAACCCTATAATAACGTTGTCCGCGTCACTTTACAGGCCTTGATGGCTGTCTTGGGCGGCACTCAGTCTTTGCACACGAACTCGTTTGATGAGGCATATGCTCTACCCAGTGAGGAGGCCGTCACCGTTGCGCTTCGAACCCAGCAGATAATTGCCTACGAGAGCGGAGTGGTCGACAGTGTTGATCCCCTTGCAGGCTCTTACTACATTGAATGCTTGACGAATGAAATCGAGGAAAAATCAGAGAAGTACATAGAGCAGATTGATGGCATGGGAGGAGCTGTCGCATCTATCGAGAAGGGGTTTATGCAACGAGAGATTACCGAGAGTGCTTATCGCTTTCAGAAGGAAGTTGAAGCAAAGAAACGCGTTGTCGTCGGCGTAAACGATTTCAAGAGTGAGGAGGAAGCCCCGATAAAGCTTCTCCAAATAGACCCATCAGTTGAAAAGAAGCTTGTCGAGCAATTGAAGGAGATCAAGAGGCAGAGAAACCAAGCCAGAGTCAATGAAACTCTAAGCAAGCTAAGGAGAGGAGCGGATAAGGAAAACGTGAATCTGATGCCCCTCACACTTGAAGCGGTACGAGAATACGCGACACTGGGCGAAATATGCGGCACTTTGCGCGACGCGTTTGGCGAGTACAAGCCGCCTTCAATCTTCTAACCTATCACAAATAGGACGTCGCCTTCATTCACAGGCGAACCCTCAAAAACGTTCACTTCCTTTATCACACCAGCTTTGGACGCATTGATTTCGTTTTCCATTTTCATGGCTTCGATGATGCAAAGCACTTGATTAGCTTTGACTTGATCACCTTTCTCGACTTTGACTGACACTATTTTGCCTGTCATCGGCGCTGTCACAGAACCCTCCGCGAATTGGTTTTTAGCGATTCTCCTCATAGGCGTTATGAGCGCTGGTTCAGAGACAGTCAATGCTGTTTTCTGCGGTGAGGTTTTGACCTCAGCTTTGAATGTGGCTTCTTCAACTTCTATCTGGAAGGTTTTTGCGCGATCAGTCTTGGGCACGTGCACTTGGTAAGTTTTGTCAGCTATTCTTATTGGAAAGCGTTCCTGCAAGTCAGTTTTTTCGGTTTGCAGTTCCACGCTTATGGATTTATCATTTACCTTGACAGTGAAGCTTCTCTCGTTGTTTCTTGTTATTTCGATTTTCTGAGGTTTTCCATCTATGAGAATTTCGTAAGTCTGCATGATTACGCACCATATTCGGCTAGACTCTGTCTGCCTGCCAAGACCCAGTTTGACGTACTGTCTTTCTTCTTAGCGAATGTGAGCGCTCTAACATTGCTTGAACTATTGGAACAAAGTGCTACAGCAACAGCGATGGCAGCGACTTGTTCTAGCTCAGCGACGCGCTCAGGCATGATTCCGCTTCTAGCACCTTCCCTTTTTGTTTTGCGCTTTTTGAAAAACTCCAAGGCTATTTGTGGGAAAAGAACGTATGTTAATTTGTCTTCTTCCGTTTCAATGTATGGTTTCACGTCTTCAGGTATCTTGTCCAAGGCTGGTTCAAGAAGGTCAGCCGGGCGTCCTGTCATAGGTTCCTCGTCTCCGATGATTTTCTTCTTTATTTTCGGATCAATTTGGGCTGGGGGTTTCCCATATAGACCTTTAGCATAGTCTTTGATTTCCTTGGGAATCATGCTGTAACGCTTCCCAGAAAGGACATTCATCACTGCTTGTATGCCGACGAGTTGGCTGGTTGGCGTTACGAGTGGTGGGTAACCAAGTTCTTTTCGCACCTTGGGGACTTCTTCCAAGACCTCGGCAAGGCGATTCTCAGCTTTTTGCTCACGAAGCTGGCTCAGTAGGTTGCTGAACATCCCACCGGGGATTTGGTGCACAACTATCGACGCATCAATGCGCTCGGCTTTTGGATCGATAAGCTTCAGTGGATCGTAGTATTTTTCGCGTAGTTCTCTGAAGTAGCGGGCTATCTCGCTTAACAGTGTAAGGTCTAGTCCCGTATCGTATGGAGTTCCTTTGAGTGCGGCGACGACTGACTCAACTGGCGGCTGGGATGTACCCCATGCAAAAGGTGAAAAAGCGGTGTCCAGTATGTCCACGCCTGCCTCGCATGCGCGGTAATATGTCATCATGACCATGCCGCTGGTGCTGTGAGAGTGCAAGTGCACGGGGAGACCGACTTCCTTTTCTAGAGCGGTTATGAGTTCATAGGCTGGTTCTGGTGCAAGCATGCCTGCCATGTCCTTTATGCAGATGCTGTCACAATTCAAGGCGGCTAATTCTTTTGCGAACTTGACGAAGTGCTCAACAGTGTGGACTGGGCTGATAGTGTAGCAGATGGTTCCTTGTGCATGTTTGTCGCATTTCTTGACTGTTTTGATGGCGACTTCCATGTTGCGTATGTCGTTCAAAGCGTCGAATACTCGGAAAATGTCTATGCCGTTCACGGCTGCCCTTTCAACGAATTTGATGAGAACGTCGTCGGGATAGTTGCGGTAGCCCACTACGTTTTGGCCCCGCAGGAGCATCTGAAGGGGTGTGCGTTTGACGTCTTTCTTTAGTTGGCGAATGCGCTCCCAAGGATCTTCGGCTAAAAAGCGTATTGCCACGTCAAATGTTGCTCCGCCCCAAGCTTCTAGGGAGAAGAAGCCGACTTGGTCCATTTTTTCGGCTATTTTGAGCATGGATTCGGTGCTCATCCGCGTGGCCATCAGTGATTGATGTGCGTCTCGGAAGGTCGTGTCGGTAATCTTGACTGGTTTGTGGGACAGAGCCTATCACCTATCTATAAATGAGCTAAATCAGAAATTGGAAAGTGATGACTGGCGATATTAATCTGTTTAGGTGTGGATTCTCTTGGAACATCATGACTTGCTAGAATAGGATCTTGCTGCTCATCTTGACTCTGTTGTTCTCGATTGGCACTCCCTCTTCCACCAGAAGCCTTTTTCTGGATTCGGCTCCTTTCTTCTCTCCTCCAAATGTGCCGTCAGACTTTACGACGCGGTGACACGGGACGACAGGCGCAAGCGGATTCTTGTGCAAGGCGTTGCCAGCCGCTCGGTAGGCGTTTGGTTTGCCAATCTTTTCGGCTATTCGCTTGTACGTGCTGACTTTTCCTTTTGGGATCTTGAACGTGGCAACTAGTATGTCTTTTTCAAATTTTGTCTTATCGCTCAAATGCTGTATGACATCTTTTTCTGTTCTGATCTCATTGATCTTCATTAGGCTCAACTCTCGAACATGTACTCAGGAGTTCGTTCTTCTGTGTTATTACCTTTTCTCACGTTTCAGTTCTATGCAAGCAGAGCGCGGCTGAGACACATGGCTATGCATTAAGAATCCAATGTGAGAGTCTTCCAAAAGCAATAAGAACCAAGAATTGGGATTAGTTCGACGGTGTTGGTGGTTGCTTGAAGGACTGAATGCAAACCTCAGAATAATTGAGAAGGAAGATCTGCCAGTGTTGCTGGAATGGGACAACAACCCTGAGGTTATGGGTGAATATGAACCATTCAGGCAGGAGACTAGAACGGAGTTGGAGAAGATTTACGATAATCTCCAAGATGCGCAGTGGTTTTTCGTAGAGAAGAAGGATGGAACAAGAATCGGCTACATAGCTCACTTTCTATCAGCCGGAGAGACAGAGCTTGGATACTTCATTGTACCAAGTGAAAGAAGCAAGGGCTATGTCACTGAAGCCATCAGGATAATGGTTGACTACTTGTTCCTCTCAAAAGAAATAGTGAGGATTCAAGCGAAAGCTGACCCGGAAAACATTGCTTCATGGAAAGCTCTTGAAAAAGCTGGATTCAAAAAAGAAGGCGTTCTGAGAAAAACCTTCCACTGCAGAGGAAAATGGAGAGACGACTGCATGTACAGCATTCTCCGAGAGGAATGGAAAGAACCGAGAATACTGACAAAACATTCTTCGACGAGGTAAATCAAGGATTCTGTTTGTTATTAATGCGCGCGTCTTGATCCGTCTGGGCTTACAGTGGTAGGTTTGAGTGTTTTCTTGATGGTCTTTGTTCGCGTTTTGTCGCCAAGCTTTCCAGAGCGCTGATGAGTTTTGGTCTTGTGTGGGCTGGCTCTATGACTTCGTCTATGTAGCCTTTTTGGGCGGCTATGTAGGGTGACGCGAATTTTTGGCGATACTCGGCTACGAGTTCTTCGTGTTTCTTTTTTGGATCTTTGGCTTCTTGGATTTCCTTGCGGAATATGATGTTTATCGCTCCATGTGGTCCCATGACGGCGATTTCGGCTGTAGGCCAAGCGTAGTTAATGTCGGCACCACTGTGCTTTGACCCCATAACGTCATAGGCTCCACCGTAATCCTTGCGTAGTATGACTGTGACCTTTGGCACAGTAGCTTCACAGTAAGCGTACAGCAGCTTTGAACCGTGTTTGATTATGCCACCGTGCTCTTGGTCTACGCCTGGCAGAAATCCCGGCACATCCACAAATGTGATAATTGGAATGTTGAAGGCATCGCAGAAGCGTATGAATCTTCCTGCTTTCATTGAACTGTTTATGTCAAGTGCTCCTGCGTAGTGCTTAGGCTGGTTCGCTACTATGCCTATGACCTTGCCGTTTAGCCTTGCAAATCCGACCACTATGTTCTGCGCCCAGAGGGGCTGAACTTCGAGGAAATCCCCGTTATCAACTAGGCGAAGTATAATTTCCTTGACGTCGTAGGGTTTGTCAGGGTCGTCTGGGATTATCTTGGCTATGGTTTCGTCTGTTCGGTTAGGATCGTCCGTTGGTTCTATGGATGGTGGGTCTTCAAGGTGATTGCTTGGCAAGTAGCTCAGAAGCTTCTTCATAATCTCAACGCAGTGCCGTTCGTCGTTTGCGATGAAGTGGGCTACGCCGCTGGTTTGGCTGTGGATCATGGCTCCGCCGAGTTCTTCGAAGCTTACTTCTTGTCCTAGGACGGTTTTGACGACGTCTGGGCCTGTGATGAACATGTGGCTTGTCTTGTCAACCATGATTATGAAGTCCGTCAGGGCTGGTGAGTACACGGCTCCGCCTGCACATGGACCCATTACTGCAGATATTTGTGGCACAACGCCCGAGCTTATGACGTTCCGAAAGAAAATGTCCCCGTAGCCGCCGAGACTGGCAACGCCTTCCTGTATTCGTGCTCCGCCACTGTCGTTTAAGCCTATTACTGGCGCACCTGTTTTCAAGGCTAGGTCCATTAGTTTGCAGACTTTTCTTGCAAACATTTCACCCAGTGAGCCGCCGAAGACGGTGAAGTCTTGGGAGAAGACGTAGACGAGTCTGCCGTCTATTGTTCCGTAGCCGGTGATGACGCCGTCGCCGGGGATTTTTCGTTCTCCCATGCCAAATTCTGTGCATTGGTGGACTACGAACTGGTCGAGCTCGTTGAAGCTTCCCGGGTCAAGCAGCAGATTTATGCGCTCTCTTGCTGTTAGTTTGCCTTTGGAGTGTTGGTCTTCGATTCGTTTCTGTCCCCCTCCCAATTTTGCCTGTTCACTCAGCTCTCTTAGGCGTTTGATCTTTTCTTCTACGGTTGGTTCTTTGATCTGGGGCAACTGCAAATCCCTCTGATTGTTGCGTAGTATTTGCTTCAAGGGGTATTTAGAACATATGGAAAGCGCGCATTTCAATTTGTTACAATCTGAAGGAAAACAACATTCACACAACGATTGCGCGCGGAAAACATGGTGTGTGGGGCTAGGTTGTTGTGAAGTCTTCTGTGCGGCTGTTGTAGGTGGGTGTGCCCCATCTGAAGTAGCCGATGGTTTTTCCGAGTCCGCCTGAAATGTAGTTTCGCTTGGTCCAGTAGTAGACGTGCCAGGTGGCGGGGTCGGCTGTTTGGGCGTTGAGCCGCTTTGTAGTGAATGTGGCTTGCAGGATCCAGTTTCCGCTGTTCATGCAGTAAACCCTGACCACGATGGAGTCTGTCGAGGCGAGGGTTGTGTTCGGGCAGTTCCAAGTGGCGGATTGGATGCCGTATCCGCTTGTGCTTCGGCTGACCTGAGCAACAGGAGTGCCGCTGGTGACTTCTGTTTCTGTGCCTGCGGAGTTGCGCTTCCACACGCGGATGCCCCAGTAAACCGTGTTGCTCTCAGTTTCAGTAACGTTGGTCTCCAGGTACGAAGCAGTTTGGCTAGTGTTCAGCTTGTAGGCTTGCAAGCCATTAATTGTGTGAGTGTCACTTCGCATGTACCTGGCGCTTACGTATTTGAACGATCCCTGAACAAAGTCATGTGGAATCTCTGCAGCAGAGCTGTTCAGCAAGCAATAGTCCAGTCCGGATTCTGTTGTGATTGTTAATGCTGTTGAGAGTGAGCCTCCTTCAGGCGGAGCCTGCATGATCTGGAAGGTGAGGTTGGCTAGCCACGTTGTGCCGTTGAAGGAGCTTGCAGGATCACGCGCCGTCAAGCTCTGATGATAAGTGCCATTCTCATTATCAATAGCTGGCGTAACCCATGGACCCAGATAATCTGACCAAACAGCGTAATTGACCGTTTCGTTCACACAGTCAACCAAGCCGCTTGTCCAGTGAAGCCCAAGCTCCCAACCATAAAGACCCGTGACATTATCAGCTACTAGGCTAACCGTGAAATTGTCCCCAACACTTGTTGTGTCCGCGTAAAAAGTTAACGATGAAGGCTGAACCTTAAGCTTTGACCCGTAAATCGCAAGCGACCTGCCCGGGGGTATGCCTCCGGAACCTTGACCAAAGTGCACTCCAATAATCACACCATCTTTGGCGTTAATGTAGTTATCTATGTTTATGTCTGCATTTCGGTTCCATTTTGTCGTGTTCGGAGTGGAACCATAGGCCCAGCCTAATTTGACAGCATCTTTCGCATTAGTGCAATTGTCATTGTTAATGTTACCTTGAGGTCTCTGGTTCGCTCGCCAAGCATTCACCAAGCCCAAACCAGTGTACGGATCCCAGCCAGGATCCCAACCCTCTGCAGGCAGGTCAAGCGCCGTGTCGTTAAGCTTCTGCAAGATCGTCGTAGCGTTCCACACGTTACCATAAGCGGCTTCAGGCACGGAACCCTTAACCAATGCGGCAGCAGCCGCCACATGAGGACAAGCCATGGAAGTGCCGTTGTCGGAAGCGTAGCAGTTTAATCCGTCAGCCGTTGAGTTTATGTTGGCGCCGGGAGCCACAAAGTCCAACTCAGGCCCAGAGCTTGAGCCGGTATCCGGGTCATGGGGGTAGGTGTGGTCAGACCACCTCTGATCGCTCTCATTGATCGCCCCGACAGCAACAACATTTTCATAGCGAGCAGGATAAGCAATTGGCGCGGACTCGTTGTTTCCTGCGGCAGCAACCACCAGAACGCCACGACTTGCAGCGTAGTCACACGCACCACGAAGCATTTCATTATCCTCTTGCCACGCATAGCTGATCGAAATTATGTCTGCACCATTAGCAACTGACCAGTTAATTCCATACGCGCATTCCAATTTCGTTCGCTGCATCATCTGAACTATGAAAAGATTCACCTTAGGCGCATTGCCGATTACTCCAAAGTCATTGTCAAGCGCCCCTATTATGCCTGCACACATGGTTCCGTGATAAGTCCCATATGATACTGGGTTGCAGGGGTCACATTCATCATCATTAACTTGGCTAAACGCAACAAGCTTTTTTATGTTTTCATCAAGATCTCGCGGAAAATCCTCGTAAGGGGGCACGCCTTCGAACCATACTCCAGTATCAATCACTGCAACGTTTACCCCTTGCCCAGCCAGTGCCCAGTCTTCTTGCTCCACAGTGCTGTTGTGGTCATTGTCCCAGACGCAGTCGCTCCGAACCCGCAGCAGCCCTAGAGGAAGCTGCTCGGCATCAGCAAAAACAGGTATAGTCATCCACGCAACCGACAGAGCAAATGTCAAACACAGCACTGAAGCAACGGCTTTCTTTGTCTTGAGCAAGTCATCGGCCTACCCGATCGTGAACGTTATGGTCGGGGTCTCCAAGGACCATGCGACGTTATGATTAGGATTAGTTGAGAAACCGAAACCATCATGCTGCGGAGGCATTCTAGCTCTCATCAAGTATGTGCCTGCAGGGATGGGCTTCCAATGACCCGACGAAACTAGTATCTGATCCCAGGTGAAGACGTTCTTCAGTTCCTGGCTTGGATCCAGCGTAACTTGGTGGGTGATCTGAGCGGCTCCTTTATCATATGACCATTGATACATTATTGAACCATTTTGTGCTGCGATACTGAAGTCAAAATACGTAATGTAACAGTCTTTGTCATCAATATTGGAAAACTCCTCGTGGAAATATAGAGTCACTTTGCTGTTGCCTATGTTTCTGCACTTGCAGACTATCAGTATGTCCTCTTTTGGTTCATAGTGAGCTTTGTCTAATGCGATGGAGACGCTAAATGGGGAAGAGTCCGTTGACGCTTCAAGACCTGTTTCAGGCGAGAAAAATCCAACGTAGGAATGAGCTACGGTTATGAAAGCGGTTGCCAGAATCAACGAAAGCACGGCAATCTTCAAATGCTTCATTCCTAGCCGTGTCCCCAGAAAAGTAGATGACAACCCGAAACCCTCACATTATACTGTGGGAGCAACTAATATAGGTTTTTCGGTCGTGATGCTGCAAACTCGTCTGCCATGGTTCTCGTTAGTAGCATTTTTCTTTTATGCATCATGATTGTGCAGATTTTGATCAAGCGCGCAGGTTTTTCCAATGCAAGTTCTATTTCTTTTCTGTAAGCTCGTTTCTGCGCGCGCTACAGCGGCACGAGTTATCCGGACCTGACCGTGCAGTACCCAAACATAGCAGACACGTTCCACTTTGGCGATCAGATCAACATAACACTTTCGGGAAGTGGATAGAGGGCGTTAGGGGGCTCTTGAATTTCTCACATCTCTATTCCTCATTTTCGTAACTCTATCGTCCGTGCAAAAAAGTTATAACGTGTGGATGTTGGAGAGTGATCTAAAATGCCTGTCCCAAAGTGCCTGTGCGCCTATTCGCTCCACACCTGTAGGGACTGTTTCACTACCATATGCCAGTGTCATTGACCAGCTAGACAGAAGAACTACAAACAACAGAACTGCCGAAACTGCTCTGCGACCAGTCATCAATCGCCCGCTCCTATTTGACCACAACTGCTATGGCAGGTGTTTCTATTGTGATCCATGGCCCGCCGTCTATGCTCATAAGAGCGCCGGGCGGAATGATTCCTCTGATATTGTATATCCCTGGCGGTGCACTCAAGCCATCTGGACGGACGAGGTTCCGGTTCCAAATCACCGTCTGGCTCACTTCTTCGAGGGGAACCAGAGTGAAGCTCCACAGAGAAGCGAGCGAAGGCCCCCCTCCTCGCGAGTAAACCGTAGCACCAGTCTCATTCGAGACGACGTATCCAAAAACCATGTAGTGAATCTTTTTTCCTCTGGGAAACTCGCTTTCCTCATCACCATTTATCCCTGTATAGGTAATCTTTACAGAATCGTTGCTAAGGTTCGTCAAAGTGAAGTGCATTGAAACGTTTTCCCCAGCAGCAACATCAGTCGTGTCCAATCTCATCGTCAGCTTTAGTGGATAGGAACTGACCGATACTTGGGGGCCGATTCCGGGCATAAAATAAGTCCTATAAGCGTTCGCAGCAACTATTATGGACAGTATCGCGATTGCGGATGTGATGATGGCTTTGACAGAAGAACCTCTTAAATTCCTTTTAATCGTGGGAGACATTAGCACAACAACCCCTAAGTGCTCATTCAAATAATAGAAGGAGGTTCTATTTATCATTTGTGCCTTTCTACACTCACATCCGAATTGTAATCAACATTTCGCTAGGCCTCTGCGTGCGCGCGAGTATGCGAAGGACATAAGTCTCATCACAGAAAAGGTGCATGGCAAGGACTAGCACCCGTTTGATCATGACATCCATGGTCCAAGTTACAGTTTTGCTACAGTGTCTTGTTACAATCCGATAGAAAACAACATTCACACAACAATCGCGCGTGAAACCACAAGATATGAAACGAACCTCTCAAGCGAGCAAAAGAGCCCCGTACACAAGCAGTATAGCTTTTATTCGCAAAAAGGCTACTAGGTTGCTGATCAGAATCTTTGGAGGAGGTGACTCTATGCCAAAATGCGGGCTTTGCGGCGCTGAAGTGAAGGAGCAACCGAAAATCACTGCTGAAGGAAAATGCTCAGTTTGCGGAGCAAAACTGGCCACGATAAAAACCTACCGACGAGCAGAATCCAAACGATAGCGACTGGCATCAGCGTAAGTGCGCGCGAGTTCAATGAATTCGATCGAGTACTTCAACTCGTGTCTTGACAACCCTCCAACGTCATAATGCGCGCGCTTACGGCTTTTGCAATAGCTTGGAATTTGCGCTGCGTTGAAGGTGGTAACATGCAGAGCGTGAGGGCTCATTCAGGAAGCGAATCCACTTTTCTAGGTTCCTTGGCCAGCGATACGTGATCACCTATTCGCAAATCACCCGTATATCTGACTTCACCGTTTATGCGACAATGTGATTCGATGGTTACGCTTTCGCCATACACATTATTCACTTCTGCGCCTCTCTCAAGCAGGATCTTTTTGCCGCAGATGTCTTCTGCCCGCACGTCCTCGCTTATGACAACTCTGTCACCTCTCACAGTGCCTCGAACTCTGCCTCGTCTTCCGATTTCGATGTAGCGAGCTACAGCTCCTTCTTCAGTGATAATTGCTCCACCAACTTCGATGCCCTCTTCTGCCTTTGCCTTTTTTGCCTCAAGGAATCCGCCAACCTCGATTTTTCCTGCTGAAAGCTCTCCCCGCACTTCAACCTTGCCTCCTACTTCAAGGCTATCTGAAATTTCTAGTGACGCTCCTACCTCGACTTTTCCTCCTACTTCAAGCTTTCTTCCTCTACCTGACCCCGTTATCTCAACCTTACCTCCCACTTCTATCTCTTCAAATTCCAAGTCGCCTTCCACTTTGAGCGCGCCTCCTACGTCTATGCTCTTTCCTTTGCTCTTGTCGCCTAGCCGAACAGTTCCGCCAACGTCTATCTCTTCAAACTCCAATCTACCTTTGGATTCGAAAGTACCGCCTCCGTCTATCTTGCGGATTTTTCCGCATTGGATTTTCGCAGTGCCGCCAACATCCAGTTCGTCTATGTTTGCTTCAGCATCTATCATGACGCTTCCTCCCACGTCCACTCTATCGATTTCAGCTGGTCCTCTTGACACAAAGCTTCCTCCGGCATCGATGTTTTCCGCTTTCACTTTTCCATCGACTTTCAAGCTTCCGCCCACGTCAATGCTCTCTGCCTGCAAGTCTTTGCTTATGACCAAGGATGCATCGACATCCACGCCCTTTGCTGCAAGGTTGCCGTAAACTACCATCTCTCCGTCCTCAACTCGGATGTCATCTGTTATTGTCAGATCTCCACGGATTACTAGATCACCTTCGGCTTTGAGCCTCTCTGCTGTGAGACTACACTCGAAAAGGTTTTCTCCTTCGCAGTAAACGGTGCCTGACACTCTCACAATGGCTGGTGTTCCCGTCCCACTGACTACTGCTTCTCTAGCTACTACCAGATCTCCCTCAACGGCATCGAGTATTCTCTTGCTTCTTGGAGGAACGGTTGTTCGAATGGTCACTCTACATCACCAATACATTATGCTGACCTGCGTGCTTATTATACGAAACTCACTTGTTGTGACTACAGACTGTGATGAACACGTGAAATCACGCGTTTCGGCCAACATAAGGCGCCAACAATCAAAACACCCTTATTAGACCGTGAGCAAAATCAAGAATGAAATGACTAGTAGTCATAGGAAATCGGGGAACGAACCTACTTGAGCGAACAAAGGAGGACAAAGTACGACATTTACGCGGATATCGTAGATGTGATTTCAAGAAAGAGTGTCTGTTCTATAACAAGAATGTCGTACGCTTCAAACCTTCCGATTGATAGAGCGAAGAAAAGCTTGGAATTGCTGGTTTCTCACGGGTTCATAAAGGAGATCGATGTCGGAGACCGCAAGCAGTACAGCGCAACAAAATGGGGGCTTGAATACCTAGAGACATATAGAAGAATGCAGAGGTTTTTCGCCGCGTTACGCGAACAAGTGACAGTCAATATTCCGAAAGCGGCTCTCCCTGGTCGCATAAGCACTGGAAATGGTGGACTAGACGATCTGTTGTTCGGAGGGATTCCTGAGAATTACGCAGTTGTGCTTTGTTCCCCGTCGTGTGACGAGCAGGATGCTCTCGTCAAGAGATTTCTCGAGGTTGGCAACGAAAACGGAGAAGCCACGTTGTATGTCACGACGAATCCTAGCGAAGCAAAGAATTACGCTGAGAAATCTCATTCGAGCTTCTATTTGGTTCTATGCAATCCTCACGCAGACATCATGAGGAGAAACTTGTCGAGAGTGTTCAAGTGTAATGGAATCGAGAATCTTAACGAGATAAATATCGCCATAGCCGGAGTTTTCCGACAACTAGATGAGAAATCTGAAAAACCCAGAAGAGCCTGCATTGAAATCATCTCGGACATTCTCTTGACGCATCACGCTGTTCAAACCCGAAAATGGCTAGATAACCTTCTGCCGGAACTGAAGTCAAGAGGATTTACAACCCTGACGATTATGAACCCCTACATGCATAGTCCAGAGGAGGTCCAGGCCATTGTGGGCTTGTTCGAAGGTGAGATCAGTCTCTACGAAAAGGAATCAACTGAGGGACCAGAGAAATTTCTTCGAATCAAGAAGATGCTTAACCACAGATATGTGGAGCATGAAATGCCTTTCGGAAGGGAAGAATCCCAGAAATAGCGCGCACTGTACGTTTCGCGTTTGGGGCGGAGTCTTCTAAAGAGTGAAGTTGCGTGTACAGCAAGACAGCTTAAGCGGCATTGTCATCAATCTTGTCTTCTTGAGCACAAGCTCACTTTCAAGGTATCTGTGGCTATACATCTTCTTGATTCTCAGATACTTTGTCAGGTCCTCTTTGGTTTTTTCATAGATCGCGATCTCGCATTCGAACAAGTCAAGCATAGCGTGTAGTTCTTCAGGAGAATGCATGCTCGGGTTGATGACGGCAAGTGTTGTAAACCCTCTGGATCTGAGCTCTGGGATCAGCCCACTTAACCACCTTCTAGTCTGATCTGCATGGTGATGAAGTAGAACATCTGAGACAATTTCCAAGCAAAGACGTCTTATACCACTTTTGGGCTCACCGAGATTTCGCAGTAGTGATTCTAAAGCAATGCTCATTTCGGTTAGGTTCTCGACCCCAGCAGTCTTTGTGAGATTGGGAAGATTTTCGAACGGTTTGTCCGTCCTCGGATTACACACTAGAATGCTGAGATTTGTCGGAAAATCCCTCGCAAGACTTAGGACATTATTAGGATCAACCGTGACACAGCAGACAATATCGTTTCCTAGAGCGCCAGCTTCAACATAACGCTTTATTATCAGATCTCTTTCATCACAGGATTCGGCAGTCAACAATACCGAGCAGTTTTGAGGTATGCCCCCAAACATCAGGTTATCAAGGTCTTTGAATCCTGTCGGAACACGATTGGGAAGGATTCTTTCCATCACGCTTATAAAAATGGGTTCAGGGCTCAACGACAACTGCTGCCCAGTTTCTCCAGCATAAGTTATTCTCGGTGCGACAGGAAATGTCCCTTTCTTGTTGGCTCTCAGGATCACTTCAATACTTTCAGAGATGTAAGGTTCAAGTCTGGCGCCATGCAAGTCAAAATATGAGCCAAAAAAGTGATACGCACTGGGATATCCGACAAGATCGAAAGTCCCTGGAACCAAATTCTCAATTCTGAATAGTTGCACCAGAGTTTTTCCAGTGTTCTGCAATTCGATTCTTATCTTGATATCTTCGCCAAGTTCGAAATCCTTCCTTTCAAGCACGACTCTTGTTTGAAGGTTAGACAGTGCTTTTTCATATAAGTAGGATTCATTTGTTGTCAAGGTTGACTTTTCGAGTAATCTGTTGCCAAGCAGATCAGCATTCTCCAGACCACCCAGTTTCTCCTTGATGATTTTTTGCACTACAGTAGACAACTCGTCGCTGAAATCCTTTCCTTTGCTTTTGTCTTTGGGTGCTTTCATTTCGTAAGTTCTCACCTTTCGGTTATTGTGGTGGAAGACAGCGAATCGCTTCAAGGAACAGGTTTGCCATTTCTAATGACAAGTTTCCCATCGAACTCAACCGACGGTTGAGCAATAGTAATGGCAGCGCCAAAGTTGGTCTCTGCTTTTCCTCCGTAGTCCCTATTGTCACCGACAGCTAGTGTGATGCTACCAAGAACTATGTGGTTGTGTGTGTATCCTACATGAGCCTTGGGGTTCAAGCCCATCATGAAAACTGATGCTTGGTCTTTGTCTCCCTTCGCCTTAAGCCATCTCGATTTCAGCACGTCTGTGTTCTGACCTCCACCAATAGAAGCAAGCCTACCATCTTTGAAAGCAAACTTGGCATCCTTAATGAGCAACCCAGAATCGACTTGAGGTACATCTGAAATGATATGTCCTGTAGCGCTGTTTTCCTTTGGAACCACTGCAACTTCCCCTGCTGGCAAAGCTGTGAAAACGTCACCCTTCTCAATGTCTTCTTCGTCAACCACGCCGTCACTGATGTGTGCGGGGCGATTCTCCATCGCCAGTTTCAAATCTGTACCGTTAGCGGCTGTTATGCAGACTTCGGAAGCCTTTTCCAACATTTGACCCAATTTCCTTCCAAGACCCTGAATGTACTTGTAGTCGACGTCTATGGCAGCTTGTATATCGTCTTTCCATTTCACATAATTGAAGGCGTATGTTTTTGCTCTTTGAGGCGTAACGTATCCTAATTCTATTTGTGCAGACCGTATCTTTTTTTCCACCAGTCTAATGCTGTAAGGCTTGTCTCCTTCAACCATTGCACCCATTCTTTCAGGGGTGATGAGTCTCAGTTTTTCGGGGTTCTCCGGACCTGATATGTAAATATTGGCTGTAGCTACGTCAAGCAATGCCAGACTGAACGGATTCACCTCTCTGATATATTCCAAAGGAAGGTCCAACACGCAATGATAGTACAATTCATCAGTTTCAACTTCAAGGTGGGTCTTCGCTCCTGCCTTTTGACAGGCCAATGCAAAGGCTTCGGCAAGCTCGATCGTATGGCGCCAAGAGAATATTGAAACCCTGTCCTCTTTTCCAATTCTGAGACAGGTTCTAACGACTTTATCTGCTAAGGAAGGTATGCTCATCGATCTCTCCAATAATACCATGCGGGTTCTTTATTTGAAGCTTATTATTGGATCACTTAAACGTGCTTTAACGCGCGTTTTTCCAATTCTGAGACAGCTTTTCACTACACTTTGAACGGAGGAACTAGCATATTCTCCCCTCCTCATGTGACATGCATTTTGATCTAAGCGCGCACTATGTGTTAAGCCATGGCTTAAGAGGCAATCTCGTATTGCAATCAGCAATACCTCTTCGTGATGAGAGTTTCAGTTTCTTGTTGTTCGCCGATTCTGATTCTTGGAATCCTGGCTTTCCTTTGGAAATACTAGTTCAAACAGTTGATTGGCCCACGAATGGTTCAAAAACGTGACATCATAGCCACATAGAAAAGCCATAAATCTGCAGAATTTCGAATTCACATCAGCAAAAGAAGGTTGTGTCATGAAATCTAATCCTGTAATTCAGACGATGCTCGCTCACAAGTCAATTCGAAAATACACAGAGGAAGTGCCTTCCGAAGAAGTCGTGGGAGCAATTGTGAGGGCTGGTCAGCAGGCGCCTTTTGCTTCACAATCCTACAGTGTACTATTGTCGCGAAACAGAAAACGTAACCCTTGGAATGCCCCATTACTGTTCACGATCTGCGTTGACTTTCACAAGTTCGAAAAAATAATGACCGAAAGAAAATGGAAACTAGCCACCAACGACTTGACACTGCTGCTCTTCGGCGTGCAAGACGCGGCATACATGGCAGAAAACATGGTGACAGCGGCAAGAAGCCTCGGGCTTGGCAGCTGCTTTCTCGGAGCTGCACTTTACAGAGCCGACAAGATCGCGCAAGAATATGATTTGCCGAAGAAAGTCTTCCCGCTGGTGCAGTTGGCAATGGGGTACCCAGCCGAAGACCCGCACACGAGACCGCGATATCCATTGGAGTTCACTCTTTTCGAAGACAAATACCCAAAGCTAAGCCAGAAAACGATTTCAGAAGCTATGAAAACGATGGATGAAGGATATCTCGCTCAAGACTACTATCGAAAAGCAAAGGCCAAGATACGGTTGGATGGAAACCGCAAGGAAACTTTCACCTATGACAACTACAGTTGGACGGAGCACATCTGCAGAAAATGGGGACAATGGTACACAGACCCAAAGGAACTGCTTGACCAACTGAAGAAAAGAGGCTTCAACATCACAGGAACAAGAAAGCAGAGGTAATGCGTCGGATCACAACTGAAAACACAGCATCCTCTATTCGGATCGCAACACAACATCTCCCATAAAAACATGCTTCACCGTTCCATCCCCAAGTTTCAAAACCAAAGACCCACTCCTATCAACATCCAGTGCCAAACCAGTCAATCTCTCATTCATGCTCACAGCGTCTACTTGACAACCCAGAAAGCCAGCATACTTCTTCCACTCATCCAAAATAACACAGAAACCCTTCTCCAAAAAAACATCACATAGTCTTTCCAGCTTCTCCAGCAACGCTTTGAGAAGCAGTTCCAACTCGATCTTTCTGCCAAGTTCATCTTCAAGCGAAGTAGCTGTCTTCCACAAATCTGCTGGTAAAAACTTTCTCACTCCAAAGCTCGCGTTAATGCCTACTCCGACCACAACATACTCGACATTCTTGCTCTCCAGCTTCGTCTCTGCAAGTATTCCACAGACTTTCTTCGAATCCACCAAAACATCATTCGGCCACTTCACCTGCGTCTTTAACCCGTACAACTCTTCCAGAACCTCAGCCACAACCAAGCTCGCAACAAAAACGAGCCCAAACGCCTCTGCCGGCTTGAGTCTAGGTCTAAGGACAACGGAAAACCATAATCCCCCCGCAGGCGACACCCATTTCCTCTTCAGTCTTCCTCGCCCAGCAGTTTGAGACTCAGCAAGGAAAACGGTTCCATCGCAAGCACCAAGCCGCGCAAACCTTCTTGCCCAGCTATTCGTTGAAGCAACAGAACACTTGAAGAAAATGCTTCTTCCAACACGTTTGGTGTCTAAGCCTTCGAGAAATTTGTTTAAGTCGATGTTTGCTTGCACTGTTCAGTCTTACCGCTTGGGTTTCTCGACAAGTTCCATAAGCACGCCTTTAGTGCTCTTGGGATGAACAAACGCGATTCTTTTCCCTTCAGCACCCATCTGAGGCTTCTCATCGATTAACGAAACGCCTTTCTTCTTCATTTCTGCAAGAACAGCATCAATGTCGTCTACCTCAACAGCAAAATGGTGGATACCTTCACCGCGAGTCTCAAGAAACTTCGCAATAGCACTATTGCTGTCAAGTGGCTCCAAAAGCTCGATCTGCGTCTTGCCACCTGCAGAAATGAAGGCAACTCTAACTTTTCGCTCTGCTAAGACATGAATGCCTTTAAGCTCAAACCCCAAAACGTCACGATAAACGCGGATAGCATCATCCAGGCTCTTCACAGCAACTCCAACATGATCCATACCAACAAACATGCACGCTCCAACTCCTTTCCCGAATGGTTAATGGCATAGGGAAACGTCATAAAAAAGTTTCTGGGAAAAGCACAAGCATTGCAGAGAAGAGGAAACTATAAAATCCATGTCGCACCTAGCAAACATGCAAGGAAAGACATGGCAAGGCAACAAAGCGACAGTGGCCTCAATGACAAACAAGACAAGAACCAAAAGGAGAAAATGCCTACATCACCCAGCCATGAAATGCCCAACACCAGATCAAGAGTGCATTTTCTCAAGAATGGAGAAAACCCAGAAAACCTGACTGAATTGCCTCCACAGTTCCGGTTTAGAGGAAGAATATCATGAACAAAAACAAGAAACGAGAAAACGTCGAGAAACTCCCGGAACAGGCGTCTAAACCGAAAGATATGATAGAATATCAAGAAGGCTCAGTCGTGAGTAAAACGCTGATCGACGAGAAAGCGGGCACAGTGACACTATTCGCGTTTGATGAACAGCAAGGACTGAGCGAACATACAGCACCATTTGACGCGATGGTCCAAATCATCGACGGCGAAGCGGAAATAACCATCTCAGGCAAAACTCACCACTTGCGAGAAGGCGAAGCAATCGTCATGCCGGCTAATCATCCGCACAGTCTGAAAGCCGTTAAGAGGTTCAAAATGATCCTCACCATGATAAGAGGATAAGCCCCTTCTTTATTGCTCTACCTTGACTGTTCTAACGAAATTCCGCAGAATCTCTTCCCCATGCTCAGTGTTATTCACTTCAGGGTGAAACTGCACTCCATAAAGAGGCTTATGCCAGTGTTTTACAGCCTGAATCCTGCAATTCTCCGACAAAGCGAGAACAGTGAAATTGGGTGCTTCCTTTACCTCATCATTGTGAGACTCCCAGACCGAAAACTCCTTCGGCAAACCCTTGAACAGATCATCCTCCTCAATCACCCTCAAACGAGACAATCCAAACTCTGGAATCTCAGATGGACCCGCTTTGCCGCCAAAGTGAATAGCCATCAACTGCATTCCAAGGCACTCGCCAAGAATTGGGCCTTGAAAACGCTCAAAATAGTCGATACAGTTACCCAGCTTTGGAGCCTCCCAAACGACCCGCGGCGCTCCACCACTCAAAACCAGTGCATCCGCATCTATGGCGCCCACGGCTGTCGTGTTAGGAATTATCTTGGACTCGCAGCCAACCTCTCTCAGGACACGCCATATTCTGTGCGTCCATTGACCACCATTATCCACAACATAAACCTTGACCGGTCTACTCATACTCGATCGTCCCAGGCGGCTTGTTAGTCACGTCAAACACGACCCTGCTGACATCATCCTTCAAAGTGTTCGAAATCCTCACAGATATGCGCTCCAAAACCCCGTGAGGAATCTTCGAATACGCCGCGCTCATCCCATCCAAGCTTTCAACAGACCGAACAACAACAACACGGCCATAGACCCTCACATCGCCATGAACACCCACAGCCTTGCAAGGCAACAAAACAGCAAAATACTGCCAAGGCTTAGACATTTCGCCCTTTGCAACGGCCTTCTCAATCTCCTCCTCCACAATAGCGCATGCCTCACGGACAATCCTCGCGTTCTCAGCCGTCGCCTCACCAACAATGCGCACAGCCAAGCCAGGCCCAGGAAACGGCTGCCGCTCATACACCTCAGAAGGCAACCCCAACGCCTTCCCAACAACACGCACTTCATCCTTGTACAAGTCCCGAAGAGGCTCAACAATCTCAAACTCTATTTTCTCTGGCAAGCCGCCCACGTTATGATGGGACTTGATCCTGTCCCTGAGTCCACCGCCGCTCTCAATCCAATCAGGCGCGATCGTTCCCTGAACGAAGAACTGTGCATTCTCTTTTCGAGCTATCTCTTCGAAGACTCTGATGAACAATTCGCCGATGATCTTTCTTTTTTCTTCAGGGTCAACAACGGCGGTCAACTTTTCGTAGAACCTTGTCTTCGCATCTACCACGAGAACGTTCAGACCAAGATTCTTCAGTAGTCTCTCGTTGTTTTCTATTTCGTTCTTCCGCATGTAACCATTGTCCACTAGAACACAAAGCAGATTTCTGCCTATGGCCCTGTTGACCAATATTGCAGAAGTAGTGGAATCTACTCCCCCAGAAGCCCCGATAATTGCTTTGCCTTTGATTTTTTGCCCTAGCTCTCTCACTTTCTCTTGTATGAATCTATCAGGGTCAAACATTAACTAACCGATATGTAGGAAAAAGAACTGACTATAAAAACCTTGCAAACACCTTTGGCGAAGACTACACGTGAGTCCAAACAGGATGCGGCATCCTCACGCGTCAAGGTGGGCCCTTTTCCGCAGGTGAAGTCTACCAGTTCAGGAAGCATTCAACTGCAGGTTTAGAGCATGCGTAGAACTTGCCTCCGCCAATTCCAGACAAGTGTGATGTGCTGACTGGTGTGCCCCAAGGGTGGATTAGGGGTAGTTGTTCTTGCTGTTCACGTCTAGTGTGTTTTGAGCAAGCTTGCGAACCTCATAGGATCTGCGGGTTCTTGATGCAGACGAAAACATACCTTTTCTGGAAAAAGCGGGGGATAGTGGGGTTATGCGGTTTCAGGTCCAGCTTTGTCCGAAGTTTGATCCCAGTAGGACTGCGTCTTTGGCGTTGCACCAGTCGTCGCCGTTGATGTCTGCGTTCGGCGTGTACCTAACTTCTCCTCGTTTTGAGCCGAAGGCAACTCCTAGTATGACGGCGTCTTTTGCGTTCGCGTATTGGTCGCCGTTTATGTCTCCTGTGATTGTTACGAGTATTTTGCCGTCGACAAACGTGTTGTCCGCCGGGTCAGTGTCGCTTGGAAGTGTTGCGACCGCGCTTATGGTGTAGTTGCCCTTGGCGAAGCCCGTGGTGTTCCATGCAAAGGTTATGGTGATGGAGTTTCTTTTTATTAGGGTGGTTGTTTGTGTGTCTATTGTTGTTGTGTTGGCGAGGGCGTCTACGGTGAGGGTTTCATCGCATATTCCATAGTTTAGGATTCCTGCTTCTATGCGTAAGCAGAAGCCCTGTCCCACTACAGTTTTTGAGGTGATGACGTTTGTTACTCCTACGTCGTGGGGGTTGAACGGCTGCATTAGAGGATATCTGTCAACGTTATTGACATCAACTGCGTATGGCGTATCGCCAATACCGTCGCCGTTGGCATCACCGCCTGCATAGTCGCTCCAGTAGTTTCCGCCAGAAGGATAGCCATCGTCCCACGCGTTGACCGGACTCCCTTGAATGCCTGTTTGCACCACGTTGCCCACTACGTTGTTGTGGAAGATGGTGTTGCCGCTTGCTGTGACTCTGATTCCCAAGTGATTGCCACAGATCGTGTTCGTGCAGACGACGTTTCCGCCTGATTCCAGGTCGATGCCAACATTGAAGTTCGTGCTAACTATGTTGTCGTGAACCACGTTACCGGCTGAATAGGCAGTCAGGTTAACTGCGATCTGGTTGTTTTGGAATATGTTCCCATAAACCTGATTGTTACCGGTGCCTGCGCCCATCAGGGCTATTCCGTTCTGGCTCATCAGGGACACCATGGTGCTGTAGATTTTGCAGTTGCTCGCGTTAACGACTATGCCCTGACCATAATTGGTTATCACAAGCCCTGCGATGACACTTCCGGAAGCTCCGGGTGATAGGGACATGAAGATCTGCCCGGACCCGCCGCCATCAAACACTGGGCCGCTGCCCTCCTCGCCAATGATCGTTACGGTTTTGTTGACAACTACGCCTTGGTCATGGTAAACACCAGGGGCGATAAGAATTGTGTCGCCAGGACCGGCGGCGTCAACAGCTTTCTGCAGAGTCGTGCAATTCTCTGTTGGAAAACTGATGACTCTTCCAAAAGCGTACAAGTGATTGTCGCTTGAGCCTATGAAGACTGTGCCGTCAGCGACAGCTGGAGAAGAATATACCGGCCCGCCTGTGTTGTAGCTCCATATTCGTGTTCCATCTAGAGCATCCAAGCAGTAGACGTTGTTGTCGACTGATCCGATGTAGACTTTGCCGTCGGCGACAGCTGGGGAAGAGTGAGCATAGAGTCCTGTGGGGTAGCCCCATATTCGGGTTCCGGTTGAAGCGTTCAGGCAGTATACGTTCGGATCGTATTCTGAACCCACGTAGACTCTACCGTAGGCGACAGCGGGAGAAGAAATAACATAGCCATTGGTTGTGAAGTTCCATACCTGCGTTCCGGTGAAAGCATCTAGGCAGTAAGTCTTGTTATCGTCCGAGCCCACGTAAACCTTGCCATCAACGACAGCGGGAGAAGAGCGCACGGAATTGGCAGTTGAGTAATTCCAGTTGAACTCGCCTGTGGACGCGAATAGGCTGTAAACGCGGCCGTCATATGAGCCTACATATACTCTATCGTAGGCAAAAGCAGGAGAAGAGCTCACCTCCTCCTCGGTCGTTTGGATCCATCTTGGTGCCCCTGTAAACGCGTCCAAACAGTAGATCTTTTTGTCAGAGGATCCTATGTAGACTCTGCCGTTAGCAACCGTAGGGGAAGAATGGATAACTCCACCGGTCGTGAAGTTCCATAGCTGCGCCCCGGTCGAGGCATCCAAGCAGTAAGTTTTGTTGTCGTCCGAGCCCACGTAGACCCTGCCGTCAACGACAGCGGGAGAGGAATACACGTACCACCCTGTCGTGTAGTTCCATACCTGCGTGCCCGTCAGCGAATCCAGACAGTAGACTTTTCCGTCACCCGCGCCAACGTAGACTTTCCCGTCAGCAACGGCCGGAGAGGAATACACGTAGATGCCTGTGACGTAACTCCACAGTGTCTGGTTTGTATTTGGAGCGGAGCTTTCTGTGTAGCCTACGTGTGTCGGGTCATTGCGGAACATTAGCCATGGATGCTGCGTATAGTGACTACCTGTCCAAGGTCGCATCAGCGGGTAGTTGTCTTGGTTGTCAATGTTTATGAAGTATGGAGTATCCCCTATCCCGTCGCTGCCCGTCTGGTTCTGACTTGGCCCCCTGCACGCGTCAGTCCCATTGTAGTCACTCCAATAGTTCCCGCCGGAAGGGTAGCCTTCATCCCAAGTGCTCGTTGACTCAGTATTGGAGACCTGTCTGTTCCAGTTGTTCACGAAGTTGTTGTGGTAAACTTGATTGTCTGAGCAGGAACTGAAGTGAATGCCTTGGTAGTTGTTTGTTATGTTGTTGCCCGTCAAGACGTTTCCGGAGGAATAATAGATAAAGATGGCTGTGTCGTTGCTTGTAATTATCGTGTTTTCCGAAATGGAGTTACCCGAAGAGGAATAAAAGCTACAACCAAATAGACTGTTTATTATTCTGTTTGTGGTTATTGTGTTTGTTGGAGAATCATAGAGCGAGATGCCAGTGGCGTAATTGACTGTCAGGTTGTTTCCGGCCAGCGTGTTGAATGAGGCATAGTCGAGCATGATGCTGCCGTTCAAGGAATCGCTTATGCTGTTTCCAACTATGAAGTTTCTCGTCCCGTTCGCTAGGAGGATTCCGACGTCAAACTCTCTAATCAGTGTGTTTTGAACTGTAACGTTTGTTCTTCCTGACAGGTCTATTCCTGTGGTGCCCACCACACCCTGAAGAAGATGACCTTGACCGTCCAATACTACGCTGTCTCTCTGGATAACGATACCATCAGCGCTAGTATAGACGTCGTCCGTCAATGTGTAGAGATCTCCGTTTCGTTGAATAGGCGCCGTTGGCGGGTCAACCGAACCGTCAACACGGATATAGATCGTCTTAGGTGTAAGTTTCACGAGCCAAAAATCATCGATGCCAGCGCCAAAAGACTGCGTGCCGCCTGCTAGTGCGTAGCCGCCGCCACTTATCTGAACCAAAGCATAAGCCGCATCATCGCTTAGTCCTCCATAGGTATTGTTCCACTGCATATTGCCAGCTGCGTCAACCTTAACCAGCCAAAAATCATAACCACCAGCGCCGAAAGAGGCTGTGTACCCTGTCAGTGCGTAGCCGCCGTCACTTGTCTCATCCAAAGCATACGCCCTATCACTGCTAGTTCCTCCATATGTTTGGTTCCATCCCTCATTACCATTAGCATCGGTTTTGATCAGCCAGAAATCGCTGTAACCAGCGCCAAAAGAAGTTGTGTAGCCTGCTAGGCCATATCCTCCATCACCAGTCTGCACTAAAGCATATGCCCAATCATCGCTTGTTCCCCCGTAGGTTTGGTCCCATATCATGTTGCCAGCTGCGTCAACCCTAACCAGCCAGAAATCATCGTTTCCAGCGCCGAAAGAGTCTGAGAGACCTGCTATTGCGTAGCCGCCGTCAGCCGTCTGCACCAAAGCATATGCCCCATCATTGCCTGTTCCTCCGTATGTCTTGTTCCACTGCACAGTGCCATTAGTATCGGTCTTGACCAGCCAAGCATCATTGCCGCCAGCGCCAAAAGAGTGTGTGTCGCCTGCTATTGCGTATCCTCCGTCACTCGTCTGCACCAGAGCATGAGCCCAATCTTCGCTTGTTCCCCCGTATGTCTTGTTCCATTGAGCGTTGCCTGAAGCGTCAGTCTTGACCAGCCAAAAATCAGCAACTCCACCGTAAGATAGTGTGTAGCCTGCTATTGCGTATCCTCCGTCACTCGTCTGCACCAGAGCATCAGCCCAATCTTCGCTTGTTCCCCCGTATGTCTTGTTCCATTGAGCGTTGCCAGCTGAATCAGTTTTGACCAACCAAGAATCCCAGTAGCCAGCTCCAAAAGATAGTGTGTTACCTGCTATTGCGTATCCTCCGTCACTCGTCTGCACCAGAGCATGAGCCTGATCCCGGTTTGTTCCTCCGTAGGTTTTGTTCCAATCTGTTGCTGCGAGCGACAGGGGCCCTATTGCCTCTGTTTTGCCGCGTATTGCTTCCGTCTTAGGGAGTTGGGCATTGAACGTTGACGTTAGGATGCTGATTAATAGTAATATCAGGATTGTTCCTGTAATCATTTTTCTTCTCAATTTCAACTCTCCTTCAGAAGATACCTATGATTCTTCACGAGTGAATATGCCAACGAAAGGAAGCAGCATCAAAGAGTGGGACTTGTGCAAAAACAATGCCTTCAATCCAGTGTTAGTCATTAGGTTGTATTTCAGACTTTCCAGAACTGAAACCTAGAACAAAGCTCTATTCTTAGAAACAGTATGGAGGCGGGAATGAGGTCGACCAAGTGCTGAATGCTCCAAGGCTTGTTCAGACCTGCATTAGTGAAGACCCAAGATCCTTCGCCCAAGATTGGTTTATGCTTCCCCATTACACTTTGAAAAAAATACTTGACCTTGCGCACACGGAATAGCAACTTGAATATGACGTTACACCATCACATCTGATTCCCCCTTTTATTATGGCTTCGCGCCTTGAGGCCTCACACAGACATGAGCTAGTGTCAACTCGACCAGAACCTGCAAGTTATATATTTCAGGCATACTAAGCTAGTATCGTGGATCGACGTTAGTGGTTGAATTGGGAACTGACAAGAAGGTTTTCTCTCTTCTTCTAGCTTCACTCTTACTTTTGTCATCTCTGCTCGGGTTGTCGACCAGCATTTATGGGATAGGCGTACCATCTTCCGTCGTTGCACCGCGTGATTTGTGCTCCTTAACATCTCAGGTTACCGGTGATTCTGGGTATCCAAGAATAGCTGGAGGTGATAAGATCGTCGCGTCATTTCAAGGCAACGTGGAATCCGCCTCCCAAGAAGCAAAACCGATAATGAGCGCCTCCGCTTCTGCTAATTCCACTCAGTTCAGACGCCACGTAATGTGTAAAGGCCATGATCTCTATTACAATCCTATTGATCCTACAACTATCTTCAGGCCAAGCGACACCAGAGCAGAATGCTTGACAACCGCCACGATCAACAACACCATAGAGTTTAGGTGGTTCTACCGAAGCAATTCGTCGATGGATTGGATACCCTGCTACAACTGGAGTGAAGAGGCACTCTTCGCCGGGGAATACGACTATGCAGGATACCTCTCAATTGCAGGGTATTGGCCCGGAACCTACTATCCTAAAGCGTACAAGGTCGAGGTCTACTTGGACAACTCGTCTGCCTTTCAAGAGTTCTTTGAAGTGACTAATGGCGGGCTGAATAGCCCTCGACTGTGCGAAGACTTCGACGCAATGGGCAACCCAGTGAACTTGAAGTCCCGTTTCACGGTAGGCGAAGACACGAAGGCATATCACTATCTGCGATTTGACAACGTAGCATACTTCAACGAGGAGCTCAATTGCAGCCACAACTACACAGCAGTCTGGATTCAACCCAACGGCAACATATTCAAGACGTTCTCAGGCAGATTCTCCGACTACAAAGAAACCAACATGACTTGGGACAACTGGAAAAGCTATCGTGTCATCAGCGACTGTATCTCGATCAATTCAAGCACGCCTGCAGGAAACTGGAAAGTGGAGGTCTACCTTGACGAATGCTATTTCAACGGAGCATGGAATGCATACGGGCCAGTTTCAACAACACCGTTCGTCGTGGGAACCCAACCCGTAGCAAACTGGACTGTAATGACTTATCTTGATGCAGACAACAGTCTGGAAAGCGGTGCTATTGAAACTTTCTTGAATATCGCCAGCGTCGGCTCCTCATCTCAGGTCAAAACAGTCGTCCAAATGGACAGAATAGGGATAGATGGCCGCTATGGCAATTGGACCGATTGCAAACGGTTCTGCGTCACGAAGGACATGACTCCTTCGCCTGAAAATGCGATTCAAGATCTTGGAGAAGTGAACATGGGGGAGCCCGATACCCTGAGGGATTTTGCCAATTGGACAATGAACAACTATCCAGCTAATCGCTACTTTCTAGTGCTCTGGGACCATGGAGCAGGCTTCATGGGCTGCTGCTTCGACGTCACAAACGGTGGAAATGCATTGTCCTTCCCAGATATAAGCCAAGCCTTAGGCGGACTTCCAGCGACAGTAGATGTCGTACTCATCGACGCGTGCAGCACAAGCATGATTGAAGCTGCATACCAAATCAAAGACTGTGCAAACGTGCTAATAGGTCCAGAAGACCTTGGCTACGAGCCAGCTCCATATCAAGATTACTTAACAGCTCTGAACAATAACTCGTCGATGACACCCAAAGATTTCGCTAGAACCGTAGTCACTGACTACATTGATTGGTGCTTTTCTGCTGTAAATATCGAGAACGCAACGATGTCAGCAACCGACCTGACAAAAACCACAAGTCTAACCGCAGCAGTTGATGACTTTGCCTTGGAACTGAGGGAAAAAGAGACGCCCTTCCATGGGCAGATAAATCTTGCGAGAAGCCTAACTGAAGGAAACCAAGGGCCTTTCGCAAATCAAACCGGCAGTTTCATAGATCTTTACCATTTTGCGCAACTGATCCGTCAGTACGTGCCTGACGAGGAGCTACAAGATGCGGCTAGCCGGCTGATGGGCGCTCTCTCAATTGGGAACTCGACCATCATTAATGCAGACAAAGCGCATCCGAATTCCTACGGCTTGTCAATATTCTACCCAGATGAAAACGGAAAATACCAGACTTTCAAGGACGCTTACAAGAAGACAAGTTTCGCCACGGCCACGTTGTGGGACAGATTCGTAGAAAACGACTTGCAGGGACTCGTGCTAACGATCAAGTTGCCTCGGCCAGATGTATCAATAGAGTTTGACAACGACTCATTCCAAACCGACGAAACTGGAGAGATTCACATGTTTGTCCTGCCTAACTATTACACCGTAAATGTTACGACGATTGTCACAACCGGAGCTGGATCGCGCTTAGTGTTTGCTAAATGGAATGACAGCATCACTTCAAACCCGAGAACAATTCTCGCAGGCGAAACCTTGACACTTACGGCTGAGTATGAAACTCAGTACAGACTACTAATCGACAGAAACTTCGGAACGACGAATCCGGAGCCTGGAGAGCACTGGTGCAAAGCTTACTCAACTGTTCCAATTAGCACGGCAGCACCCACAGCCGCGTCTGGAGAACGATTCCTTTTTCTCTCTTGGACTGGAAAGGGCAACGGGGGCTACAGCGGCACCGACGCTTCAACTTCCATAGTGATGAATGAGCCCATAAACGAGACTGCAAAATGGAGCCATGAGTACTATTTAACTGCAAACACAGACCCAGCTGGCCTAAACCCCCAGCCACAGCTCAACCCTCCAGGACCATGGTACGACGAAGGCAGCTCCGTGACGTGCACGGCCCAAGATGTAAGCGACAAAGCGTTCGACCATTGGTCAATAAGAAACCTGACGTCCTCCCAATCGTCAAACTGGAAGCAGGGGACCGACCAGATAAACGTGACCATAGACAGCCCGTACGAGGCCGTGGCCCACTACGCGCCAGCACCAGCCTTGTGGTATTCCGTGCTAAGCTCTAAGAACGTGCAAATCATTCTGGTTCTTGCAGGAGCTGCAGCGTCTGTCTTTCTGATCCGAGTCTTATGGGGCAGAAGACACAAGAGAAAAGGCGGCGCAAAACCGCCTGGCCCGTCCATGCCAACTGGCCCGACGCCTGTCCTTCCTGGACGTCGCAGTACTGGTTTTGAGGACCTTGACAATCTGCTGTTGGGCGGCATACCTGAAAACTACGCTGTCGCTTTGACTTCGGTTTCATGCGACGAAAAGGACTTGCTGATTAAGAGGTTTCTTGAAGCAGGCGTAGAAAAGGGTGAAGTAACTTTCTGCGTGGCCTCCGATCCCAGCAGTATCAAAGCCCTTGCAGAGCAGTATCAATCCAAATTCTTCCTTTTCGTCTGCAATCCTCGAGCCGACACTTTGATAGGCGATTTGCCCAACGTTTTCAAGCTGAATGGCGTGGAAAACCTGAATGAGATCAACATTGCTTTGACCAAGGCCTTCCGCCTGTTAGAAGCTTCGGCAAAAACGCCTAGGAGAGCTTGCATCGAAATTGTCTCAGATGTCTTGCTGCAGCACCACGCCGTTCAAACAAGGAGATGGTTGGCCGATTTGATCCCAGACCTGAGATCAAAAGGTTTCACGACTCTGGCCATAATCAATCCCCAGATGCATACACCACAGGAAGTTCAGGCGCTTTTGGACCTTTTCGAAGGAGAGATAGGGATATCTGAAAGAGAGACTGAGGGAGTTCTACAGAAATATCTGAAGATCAGAAAGATGCTCAACCAAAAGTATTTGGATTGCGAATTGCCCCTTATGAAGGATAGACTGGAAAAATAGAGCAACGAAGAGTTTTCGAAATCATTCCAAGGATATTGTCGGCCTATTTCTCCCCGAACAGCGGCATCTTCGGAAACACTTCGATGCCATTGCGGTCTATGGAATATGGGACAAGGCTCGGGTTAACCTTTGCTTCTCTCATTTTCTCAACCTGCATAGCCCTCGTCGTGGTTCCTCCCGAAAAGAGCGTCTGTAACATAATGACACCGTGAACCAGAAACTCTTCTTCCAAGATCCCTCGTTCAAGACCAGTGTGTCCAAGTTCAGTGGTGACAAGACTTGTAGTTTTCAAGTCTGCTAGCGATTCGATCAGATCCACGATCGTGGTTCTTCTTTCCACTGCATCTGGAAACCTGTAGATTAGCGAAGCCAAGGTGTCGACTACGACTCTTTTTGCATTGACCTTCGCAATGCTGGACTGTATCTCTTCTACAAGTTTGTCTATGGGCAGATGCTTTCCTCTCAAACTACTGGACTCTTCCTTGTAGAGCGCCTCTTTAAGCATGGCAACTCGTGAAACCCTCGTAGCATCTATGAAGGCAAATTTCCTTTCACTTTCTGCTGCCTCAAAATCCCATCCAAAACTCTTCATTTCAGCAAAAAAGTGTTTCTTTCCTTCATCCAGACTGACATAAATGCCATTCTCTTTGTTTTCGTGGATTCCTTTGTACAGGAATTGGCTGCAAAATATGGTCTTGCCAGAGCCTGGTCCTCCGACAATCAAGACGACTCTTCCTTCCGGAAAGCCGCCGCCGATCAGTTCATCTAAACCATCAACGCCACTGGGAATCTTCTTGGACAACATATCCCACCTTGACCTTGGATAGGCAGAAATTACGCCGCATGGGTATTTATGCCTTGTGCAAGAGCGCATGGCACAGTTTCCACGTTGAAAGGGCTTCGATTTCGCCTAAAATTGATAGTGTCTGCAAGCCACACAGACTGCAAAAAGTTCTTTTTGACGGCAAAGACAATTCAAAACTTCCATCCCCCGGAAAAACTATAAGACGTAGGTCACAACCATACTTAACCTTCCACGAAAAAGGTGAAATCTGATGGAAAAACATTCTCATGATCTACTTATAATTGGAGCCGGCCTTGCTGGACTCAGAGCCGCTGTAGCAGCCGCCGAAGTTAACAGTAAATCGGACATAGCTGTTCTCTCTAAACATCATCCATTGCGTTCACACTCTGTCTGCGCACAAGGCGGAACAGGGGCCGTAATGCGAGAGAAAGACTCTCTTGAACTGCACGCTTATGACACGGTCAAAGGCGCTGACTTTCTCGCAGATCAAGATGTCGTAGAGTTCTTTGTGGGACATTCACCAAAAGAAATAGTGCTGACCGAGCACTGGGGATGCCCATGGAGCCGCACGGCAGACGGCAAAATCGACCAACGCGCTTTTGGAGGACACAGTTTTCCAAGAGCCTGCTTCGCAGCGGACATGACTGGCTTCCACGAAATGCACGCTATCTACGGCAAGGCCCTGACGTATGGTAACGTGAAGTTCTATGATGAATGGTTTGTCACATCAATCGTAACCGAAAACAAGACTGCAACAGGAGTGACAGCCATCGAAATGAAAACTGGCAAAATGCAGGCGATAAAAGCCAAATCCATCGTACTCGCCACGGGAGGGCATGAACGCATTTATGAATTTACCACTTTCTCGCATTCAACCACGGGTGACGGAATGGCAATGGCTTTCCGAGCAGGGGCGCCTCTTGAAGACATGGAATTCGTTCAATTCCACCCAACAGGCTTAGTCCCGTCAGGCGTCCTGATAACGGAAGGAGCCAGAGGCGAAGGCGGATACCTGCTTAATGCTAACGGTGAACGCTTCATGAAGAAGTACGCCCCTGAGAAAATGGAGCTAGCGCCAAGAGACGTGGTTTCAAGAGCTGAACAAACAGAAATGAACGAAGGAAGAGGCTTACAAGGACCTCATGGACCTTACATCGCATTGGACCTCAGGCACTTGGGCGAACAGAAAATCAACGAACGATTACCGCTCATCCGTGACGTCGCGATAAAGCTTGGAGGCGTAGACCCAGTAAAAGAAGCCATACCGATCAGGCCAGCAGCACACTACTCAATGGGCGGCATCAAAGTCAACATAAAGACCGAAACGCCTATCGCCGGCTTGTACGCGGCAGGCGAATGCTCATGCATCAGCATCCACGGGGCCAACAGGCTTGGTACGAACTCCACAGCCGACTGTCTGGTTTTCGGAGCAGTCGCAGGCGAGGAAGCCGCCAAACACGCTTCATCAACCACGTTGCATGAGATTCCGAATGAGAAGCTTTTGGCAGAGGAGAACAAAGTCGCCGAATTGTTCCGCAGAGAAGGTGATGAAAAAATCTCAGAGTTAAGAGATGAACTGAGACGGGTCATGAATGAGAAAGCTTGGATCTACCGAAGAGGAGACCAACTTGAAAGCGCGTTAAAGGAAATACGCGAGCTTAGAAGAAAATTCAAGAATGTGAGAGTTCAAGACAAGGGCAGTTCATTCAACACGGGCTTCTTGAACGTACTACAACTTGACTTCATGCTGGAGCTTGCCGAGGTCACTGTGGCTTGCGCAATTCCGAGAAAAGAATCAAGAGGGGCACATTCGAGAACGGATTACCCGAAGCGTGACGATGAGAACTGGCTGAAACACACGCTGGCCTACTACTCATTGGACGGGCCGAGACTTGAGTACATGCCAGTCACAATAACGAAGTGGCCGCCAGTAGCAAGAACCTACTAGGGGGATGAATGAAGTGAGCACGAAAGTTGAAAAGATCGTTGAATTCAAAATCAGCAGATTCAACCCAGATAGCAAGAAGAGTTACTTGTCCAACTTCAAAGTGCCAATCCACAAAGGAACGACAGTCCTTGACGCCTTCATGTACATAAAAGACAATCTCGACGAAACTTTGACGTTTAGGCATTCATGCAGAATGGGCATTTGCGGAAGCTGCGCCATCAACATAAACGGAAAACCAATGCTCGCCTGCTACACACAGGTATTGCATCTTGAAGCAGACTCCTTAAACATCGAACCACTCGCGAACATGCCAATCATAAAAGACCTCGTAGTCGACATCGAACCATTCTTCGACCAATACAAGAAAACCAAAACAATCCTAATCAAACCAGAAGAAGAATTAAAGAAACCCAACGAGTTCACACAGCTGCCAGCAGAACTCAGCAAGTTCTGGGACCTCACTCTTTGCATAAAATGCTCAATCTGCTACTCAGCCTGCCCCGCGGCAATTGATGAGAAATTCCTCGGACCAGCAAGCCTGACCGCGAACTACAGGTTCATTGCAGACCCCAGAGACCAAGGCTGCCCAGGACGACTGAAGCCCATGGCTGACAACATCTGGCTCTGCACGCAGTGCAATTCATGCACGCTTTTCTGTCCAAAACTGGTCGGATGCGCAAACGCGATAGTTGACGATCACAGCTTGTTAGTTGAGGCAGGAAGTATTCCAAAGACGGTTATTGACGTGCTTGAGAGAGTCTACAAGTATCATAATCCAATGGGAACGCACCAGAGCAAACGAATGGACTGGGCTAAGGATTTGAACGTTAAGACCTATCCAGAGACCACGAAGGCAGATGTCCTCTTCTTCGTATGCTGCTCAGACGTCTATGATCTCAGAAACCAAGAAGTCGCAAGAAACATGGTCCAAGTATTCAACCAGCTGGGCGTCAACTTCGCAACGCTGGGTTCTGAAGAATGGTGCTGCGGAGATCACATGCTGCGCTTAGGTGAGAAAGGACTATTCGACGAACTTGCCATGCACAACATCGACATGTTCAAGAAACTTGGTGCAGAAAGAATCGTGACACTTTCACCACACTGCTACAACACGTTCAAGAATGACAAACCCTACAGCGATGAGAAACTGAACGTCCAACACTACACACAGTTCCTCGCTGATGCACTCAAACAAGGCAAAATCAAATTCACGAAGCCTGTCAAGAGAAAAGTAGCCTACCACGACCCATGCTTCCTCGGAAAACGCAATGACGTATATGATGCACCTAGACAGATCTTGAAAGCGATTCCGGGCTTGGAGCTTGTTGAGATGAAGAGAAACAAGCAGAGTAGCTTCTGTTGTGGCGGCGGCGCGGGAAGAGTCTGGACAGAAGACGCACCGCCAGAGAAAAGACCCTGCGTCAACAGGATCAAGGAAGCTTTAGACTTGGGCGTTGACACGGTCGCAGTAGCTTGCCCATTCTGCGTAACGACTCTAGAAGATGCAGTGAAAGTGCTGGACATAGAAAACAAGATTGCCGTGAAAGACATCCTAGAACTGCTGAAAGAAGCACTCTAGGCCTTAACCACCCCACTCTTAATCATTGGCAATTTCTTCTCGTACACTTCTGTCAGCATCAGACTATCACACGTCTAAACATGTGGTTTTCTCAGGTCAAGGAGATAAACTAATATAAACACTGAAACATTTTTTACAATCAGCAAGGCATGGAGGAAAACGTGTTGTTTGGTTATGCTGGTCGCGTACTCCACGTGGATTTGTCATCAGGCAAAACTTCCGTTGAACCACTGAATGAAGACTACGCAAAGAAATACATTGGCGGCATAGGCTTAGGCATTAGGATGTGGTTGGACCACTCCAAGGCAGGAGTTGACCCACTCAGCCCAGAGAACCCTCTGCTTCTGGTAATAGGCCCGATTTCGGGTACAATTTGGCCTACTGGCGGAAACGGTCACGCGTTTGTGGCGAAATCACCGGAGAGCTTTGGAGTTGGCGAGGCTAAGGCACACGGTTCTTTTGGAACTGAACTCAAGCGTGCTGGCTATGACGTCGTTGTTTTCAAAGGCAAGGCCGAAAGGCCCACTTACGTGTGGATTGACGACGACTCGGTTCAGTTGTTGGATGCTTCACACTTGTGGGGTAAGTCGCCTGCCGAAACAGAAGATGCGATCAGGGAGGAACTGGGTGATTATTACATTCGTGTAGCCGCAATCGGCGTCGCTGGAGAAAAACAATCGCGAATTGCCTGCATCATTAATGATAAGACCCGAGCGGCTGGAAGAACAGGCTTAGGAGCGGTGATGGGTTCGAAGAACCTGAAAGCAATTGCCGTGCGGGGCACTCGTGACATAGTAGTCGCGAAGCCTGACGAGTTTATGGAATACGTGAAAGAGTTCCATGAACGAATGAAAGGACCAGCAACACAGAAATACAGAACTCTGGGAACACCTGAAAATATTCTCGTGCACAATTCATTATCAGCCATGCCAACCCGGAATTACAATAATTCCAAGTTTGAGGGAGCCGAAAGAGTCAGTGGAGAGGTTCTGAACGAGAAATACGTTGCCAAGATAATCGGTTGCAGTAGCTGCGCTATGCGTTGTGAGCACATGTGCGTGGTTGCTTCAGGCCCATACGAGAAGACTATGACGCGGATGGAGTATGAAACCCTGTGGGCTTTAGGTCCATACTGTGGCGTGGACAGACTTGATGCCATCATCAAAGGCATGGAATTGTCGAATCATTATGGGATGGACGCGATCAGCGCTGGGGTCACGGTTGGTTTTGCCATGGACTGCTACGAAAGGGGCATTTTGTCGCAGCAGGAGCTTGATGGGATTGACGCGAGATTTGGCAATGCTGATGCAATGGTCAAGCTTGTTGAGAAGATCGGCAAACGCGAAGGCGTCGGCGAGCTGCTTGCTGACGGCGCAAAAATGGCTGCAGAGAGAATCGGAAAGGATTCGGGAAAGCTGGCAGCCCACATCAAAGGCGTAGAGACTACTGGTTACGATCTCAGAGCGCTAAAGACGGCGGCCTTGGGCTTTGCAGTCTCATTCCGTGGTGCTGATCACAACAGGCATGGAGCTTACGCTTTTGACGTGAAAGGAAAAGTCAACAGACTTGTCGCTGAGAAGGGACGCGGCAAACTGGTTAGGGACATGGAAGACACGTACAACCTTATTGACTCGTTCATTGTCTGCAAGTTCTCGAGAGGCACATACTACAAGGAACTGCCCGACATGGCCAAGCTTTACTATCTGGTGACAGGTTTGGAAATGACGCCTGAAGAACTCAAGCGATGCGGGGAAAGGATACAGAACGCGGCCAGACTGTTCAACGTCAGAGAAGGCCTAGGCAGAAAAGACGACACGCTCCCATGGAAAGTCATGCACGAACCGATCCCAGATGAAGGCCCATCAAAGGGAGCAATGGTGACACAGGCAGAGCTGGATCTGCTTCTGGACGACTATTATGAAAGCCGAGGATGGACGCGGGAAGGAGTGCCCACCGAGGCAAAACTGAAGGAACTGGGCATGGACGACTTGCTAAGTATAGTCAAGAAAGGAACGGAGGCCTAGGCCATGGTCAAGATTCATGATAGAAAATTCGTTTCAGCAGACCCCGACAAGTGCGTGGGCTGCCAAGTATGCGAATACATCTGTTCTTACACTAAGGACAAAGCGTTCAACCCGTTGAAGTCAAGGATACGAGTTGTCAGAATCAACCAGCTGGTCAACCTGCCAGTCACGTGCAGACTCTGCGAAGACCCGCCGTGCGTGAGAGCATGCCCAAGGGACGCCTTAACGCAGTCAGAAGAAACTGGAACGATAAGCGTGGACAAAGACAAATGCAACGGGTGCGGATGGTGCATCGAAGCATGCGACTACGGAGCAATCATGCTGCACCCAGAGAAGAAAGTGGTCCACACATGTGACCTGTGCAAGGAACAAGGCGAACCGCAATGCATCAAATGGTGCCCAGAAGAAGCACTAGACCTAGTAACAAGCGACACACTAGCACAGAAGGCAAGAATAACAGCAGTCAAGAAGCTGTTTCAAGAAGCCATGAAAGAATCAAAGACCTAGCTCGACAGGCTCGAAGTAGCTTCAGCACTCTTTCTTATCCCGGTCATCCAGTGATTTGCAAGTGCTTGGACGACATCATCACGCGTTCCTGGTTGCCCAAAACTTGTTCCTTTCGGTGGCTGCTAATCCGAAAGCCTGGATTGCTACAGCAGCAGTGAACACAACGAATACTCTTACTGCGAAAAGATGCGGCTCAAGACTGCCACGATGTTCTGAGTAGCTCATGAGCGCGCGCGCCCACGCCATGAGACAAAGTTTAAATGCAACATTGCTGTCCAAGGAGGAGGCTAGAATGTCTACAGATCAGTTTCTTTCTGTCAAAGTGGGCGACCTAATGACCAAAATGGTTGTTAGCATAGATGTTACCATGACAGCGAATGAAGTAGCCAGACTCATATTGAAGCAGGGAGTAGATAGTTTTCCGGTCACAGAAAACGGAAAACTCGTTGGAATGGTTACAGGATGGGACGTACTAACAAAGGTTGTTGCCAAAGCTCTGAATCCAGGCAAAACAAAGGTAAGACAGTTCATGACTGCGTCTCCAATAACATGCTCTCCCGACTATTCGGTTCTTCAAGCAACCAAGTTAATGATAAAAAACGGAATAAAGCAGATGCCAGTAGTCAAAAACGACAAAGTTGTCGGAATCTTCACCACCTATGATGTAACGGCCTACAGACAGCTTGTTCAACAAGCTGACTTCAACTCTTATCGTCAAGAATCGAGACATAAAACGGTCCAAGTGCCCAAACCTCTAGAACCAGAGGCTTCGAACACTGTTCTTCAATCTCGTATAGCCACAGGATACAGATACCTTGACAGCGTGCTTCTTGGTGGAATACCTGAGAGCTACGCAGTTATTCTAACCTCACCACCATGTGACGAGAGGGATTTGCTGATCGAGAAGTTTCTTGAAACAGGGGCAAAAGGAGGCGAAGTCACATTCTACGTAACCACAACCCCCCTTGGAATGAAGACCCTCACCGAAGAATTACAATCCCACTTCTACATCTTCATCTGCAATCCCCAAGCAGCCACAATGACGAAAAACTTCCTTAACGTATTTGAACTGAGAGGGGTGGAAAACTTGACCGACATTAGCATTGCCTTATCTTCAGCTTTCCGCACACTAGACGACTCGAGGAAGAAGCCAAGAAGAGCATGCGTAGAAATCATCCCAGACGTTCTATTGCAGCATGGGACCGTTCAGACTAGGAGATGGCTAAATGCACTTATTTCGGAGTTGAAGTCAAAAGGTTTCACCACCCTAGCTGTAATGGACCCCGCGATGCATCCGCGTCAAGAAGTCCGTGCAATTCTAGGTTTATTCGAAGGAGAAATCAACATCTACGAGAAAGACTCGGAAAGATTCCTGAAAGTCAAGAAAATAAGCAACCAGAAATACGTAGGAAACGAAATAGCTCTTACAAAAACCAGCGGAGTCAGCTACACGATTCTACTGAACGAGTCTAGTAAAGCCCTTCTGTAGATCTCTTTCAGCTTCCCCGGATCGTAATTGGGTGTAATACCTTGCCAACGCGCGCGCCATATAGAAAAAGGCATAACTTTTTGGGTTTTGGGGGCAAAATTCTACCAAAAGTTCGATCCTCCGATTTGTTCTCTTAGTCAATTTGCGGCGTGTTTGCATTCGTACAAGTAGGCGCGCGCATTGAACGCAGGCTCATCCAATCCTTATGGTGCCCTGATGAATCAGGACCATTCCATAGAACCTGTCTTCACGCCCAGCCTCGCCGTTCCCGATACACCCTTTTGCATAGTAACTTCTCTACTCGCAATGATCGCAGCGTTAGTTGGAGCAAAGATACTCAGAATGGGCAAACGTGCGCTAAGATCGCAGTGAGTACAACGAAGGCTTACTCTGAGAAAACGCTTGACAAAAGCACGGCGATTCTCTGGGACGCTGCTTCAACGTCGTCGGTCATCTCTTCTCCAAAACCCGTGTTCCCAGGCTGAACCAATAGAAGAGAGATCTTCGCCTTCGTGCTCGCGTTGATGTACTCGCAGAAGAGCCTCAGTGGGAGCATGTGAGTTGAAAGAGCCTGAAAATCTGCCAACTTGGAAGGCTCGACAAGTCTTGATTCACCCGGCCTCAACGCCAAGATTGCGGCGTCTACGAGAAGAACATGAGTGGGTTCAAACTCCGTGATATGCTGCAAATACGCTTCTGGCACCGTTTCGCACTCAATGAGCATCACTCTGTCAGGCACTTTCTCCTTCAAACCTTGAACGATCTTGACGCCGACAAAATCGTCGCTTCGGATAGGGTTTCCGATTCCAGCGACCACGACTCGTTCGGCACCCTCAAGCCATTTTCTCAGTTCTTGTTCTATGTCGTAGTTTTCTCTAGTCACGTCAGAACTCCTTTTGCGGGTTGGAAAAGTGAGAAAAGAGTACTGAAGAAGATTCTATCGCTGCATTGTGTCGATCAGTTGTCTGTTGCTGTCGTATATCTTTATTGTCATGGGCATTTGGCCTATAGCGTAGTGTGTTGCGCATCCGAAGCACGGGTCATAGGCTCTGAAGGCCATCTCCACTTTGTTGAGCGTGCCCTGATCTACTTTGCCGCCGTGAATCAGGCCCTTGGCAGCATCCCGAATGGACATGCAAATCGCAGGATAGTTGTTCGTTGTAGCGACTATCATGTTAACGTCCTTGATTAGCGCGTCCTTGTCCAGCACATAATGGTGGTACAGCGTGCCCCTAGCCGCTTCAACGACGCCCACGCCTTCGCCGGGTTCTCCTGGCTTGTTGCGCACGTTCGTGCTCGTTATTTCTGGGTCTCTAACAAGCTCCAATGCTCTTTCCGTGGCGTACAGCAACTCAACCAATCGCGCCCAGTGGAAGGCAAGCGTGCCGTGAACGGGTTTGCCGCCCAGAGTCTTGTACATCTGTTCATACTCAGCCTGTGCTAGTGGTGTAGCCATGCCGCTTGAGGCATTCAATCTGCCGAGTGGGCCGACACGATAGACCCCGCTGTCTGCGCCGTAGGTTAGGCCTTTCCATCCGACCTTCGTCAGGTACGGGAACTTGGAGTAGCTCCACTGTTCAACGTGTTCACCTATGTGTGTCAGGTAGTCTTTTGGTTCAAACTTCAAGAACTCGTTTCCCCTGGGATCGACGACTCTGATTTTTCCATCATAGAAGTTCACTTTGTTGTGCTCATCAACCAAGCCCATATAGTAAGTCTTCATCGTGTAAGCGTCGCTTTTGATCATGTCCACGTACTTGCTGTTGCCCAACACGATGTCATGGAATATTTTCAGGGTAAGCTTCGCGAACTCCAAGGAGGATGCAGCCATCTTCTCAATTTCGGCTCTGCCCTCTTCGCTCAGTGATTTGGAAATGCCTCCCGGCAACCCGCACACTGGGTGAGTCGCCTTTCCCCCGAGGATCTCTGTTATCCTTTGTCCATAAGCCCTGTGCTTGATGACTTCCTTGGCCACGTCCATGCCTGCTTTTTCGATGACGCCCAAGATGTTTCTCTTCTCTGGCGGAGCATCGGGGCCAACTATGAAGTCTGGACCCCCCAGGTAATAGAAGTGCAGGGTATGATCGTAGATAATGTAGCCTGCATACATCAGTTCTCTGAGTTTCTTGGCTGCTGACGGTGGTTCAACGTTGAAAGCGGCGTCCAATGCTTTCGTTGCGGCAAAGTGGTGAGCTACAGGACAGACTCCGCAGATCCTAGTCGTCAGGATGGGCATGAGCTCGGCTCTTCTGCCAACACAGAACTGTTCAAATCCTCTGAGCTCAGGGATCTTCAAATAGGCATTCTCAACTTCGCCTGCATCATTCAAGAATATTGAAATATTCCCATGACCCTCAAGTCTAGTTATCGGGTCAATGACTATTTCCTTCATTGCTTCATCACTTTCCTCCTAAGAATCGACGATGGCAAAGAATACATGTAAAATGTTCCAACTGGATCCTTGATCTGACTCATTAGCGCCTCAACATCTTCCTCGGTGTAATGCTCCTGCTCACCCTCCAAACCCAGGATTGAAGCCAATGCACTCATCATGGCTGCACCCTGTTCTGGAGAATTGGGACATGGTCCGCCACATCCCGTACAGGGCATATCAACCGTCAAACACTGAGCACCACATCCGCTACGAGTCGCTGGCCCCATGCAGATTATTCCCTGTTCAAGCAAGCATCGTTCTGGCTCAGGAACCTTCTCATGAACACGGTATATCTTAGATATCTTCTTGTTCTCCTTTTTCCTTGGACACTCATCACACACAGACTTCAATGGCGCAAGCACGGAACCTTTCGGTGGCAACGCGCCTTTCGCTATGGCATCAACCGCGTTCGCTATCAGTTTGACTGGGGGCGGACAACCGGGCAAATAGTAGTCCACATTAACAGTCTGATCCAAGGTTTTCACGGTATCGTAGAACTCCGGAAGCTTCAACAATCCTTCTTTGACTTCAGTTCTTGTCTGCGGCAAGACACCGTTTGGATTGGAAATCGATTTACTATGCAGATAGACTTTGCTAAAAATTTCCTTGCGGTCGTGGAGGTTCGCCAAGCCCGGTATGCATCCTTCTTGGGCACATGAGCCGAAAGCTACAAGCGTCTTGGACTTTCGTCTCAGAAGCTTCGCCATGTGCTCCTGTTCCTCGCTTCTTATTGACCCGTTGAAGAAGCAGATGTCGATGTACTTGTCGGGCATTGCTTCAACGTCCTTGTACTTGACGTCCATCGCCACAGGCCAGAAAACTATGTCAGCAAGCTTCACGACATCCAGTATTTTCTCGTTTATGTCAAGCACCGCGATCTCGCATCCACCGCAGCTTGCAGCCCAATAGAAGCCTATCTTCAGTTTCTCTTTCGGCATCATGTTCCACCTTCACATACTTGTTTGATGAGTTTAGAAGTATCTACACGCAGCTCGCCTAAGGCAATCTCATCAGGCTTCATGCCCATCGCCAAACCGAGCAGCTGCGGATAGTGCAGAACTGGAATACAGTATGTTTCGTTGAACATCTTCTCAATGCGCAGCTCGTTCGTGTCGTACATTATGTGGCAGAACGGGCAAATGGTAATCAGTGCCTCCGCACAAACCGCTTTGATGTGGTTCAGCTTGTCCCTCGCAAGCTGCAACGCGATTTTGTCGTTTACTCCTACGCTTGGTGCACCGCAGCATTCAGTCTCGTCCATATAATCCAGGCAAGTTGCCCCCGTTGCTTCAATCAGCGCCTTGAGCACCTTCGGGTCTTCTGGATCGTCAAACCCGATAAAATCCTTCGGTCTCAGAATGTGGCAACCATTGTGCTCTGCAACCTTAAGCATCGTAAGCGGCTTGACAACAGAGTTCTTTATCTTCTCTATTCCCACGTCTTCGATCAGAACTTGCATGAAATGCTTTGCATTTTGCGTTCCTTTGAACTCCAGCCCAGCCTCTTTCAGGTGACAGTTTATCTCATCACGCAGCGTCTTGTCTTCTTTGAGCATTTTGTTGACTTTCTTCAGGGTTCCTGCGCAACCCGGGCAGAGGGTTATGATGTCCAAGCCTTTCCGTTCGGCTAAGGCTAGATTTCGCGCTGCCAGAATGAGCATCGTTTCGTGGCTCACGGGATCCAGCGGAAGACCGCAACAGTTGAACTCGGGCATTTCAACAAGCTCAACACCAAGTTTTTCAAGAATCTTCCTTGACGAGATCTCAAAAGCAGCAACACGGTAAGGGATTGCGCACCCAAGAAACATCAGATACCTAAGTCCAGCCATCTCACTCAACCTTCTTCTCCATGTGCTTGAGAAGATGCACTTCTCGCATGCTTTTCCTTATGCTTTCAGGGTTGCCCTTTGGCAAAGGTGGAAGCCCAGAGGTTTCTCTCTTCCTCACTCTCAATTCTGGAATCTTATAGGCATATCCCGATTCAAGGATGCTTGCACACTGTTCCTTGAAAACCTGCGGAATGTGACCTTGTTCCGCTGCAAGGTTTCTCAGCACGCGTATGACGCTGGCAACCTCGACGTCCTGTGGGCAACGGTCTGTACATGTGAAGCACGATGCACAAAGCCACAGAGAATCACTGTTCAGCACTCTGTCCTTCAGGCCAAGCTGGGTCATGCGAATGATCTGCCTTGGTCTGTAAGTGTCACTGAACCTCGCGATCGGACAGTCTGAAGTGCATGTTCCGCACTGGAAGCAGCGCATCAGCTTTTCGCCGCCGTGCATTTTCGAGATTTCATATTTGAATTTGGGGTCAATTTCTGATGGTTTTATCGTTTTTCGCCCTGTTTCCGTCATTAAGCTTCAGCCCCCTTACTGGTCAGTGGGTTTGGTCCAAGCCTCTTTATCTCTTCCACCATGTCACGCACCACGGTGGCAAACTTGTCTCCTTCGCTTGCAGAAATCCACTCTAGCCGAACTCGTTCTGGTTCAATGCCGAACTGTTTCAGAACCTTTTTCAGCAGGTTCACTCTGCGCATAGCCTTGAAGTTACCGCTGATATAGTGACAGTCTGAGGGTAAGTGGCAGCCAGCAACAAGCACGCCATCGGCGCCGTCTTTGAAAGCTTCAAGGATAAAAGCTGGATCTATTCTGCCGCTACACATTACACGAATGATTCTTATGTTTGGAGGATACTGAATTCTGCTTACTCCGGCGAGATCTGCGCCCGCGTAGGCACACCAGTTGCAGAGGAAACCAATTATCTTCGGTTCAAACCCGTTCTTTTCGCTCATTCTCTCGCCTCACACAATGCGGCTTCAATCTGGGCAAGTATCTCCTCCGTTGTGAAGTGTCCCATGGTAATGGCTTTAGTTGGACAAGCCGTACCGCAAGCACCACAGCCTTTGCATAATGCTTCAAGCACATGTGCAAGGGGTTTGCCGTCCTTGTCCTTCATTTCAACTGCACTATATGGACACAGATATTCACAAACTCTGCAACCACTACATAAATCTTCGTTCACGCTTGCGATGATTCCTTCCATCTCAAGCGTTTTTCTTGAAAGTATGGTTGTTGCTCTTGCAGCAGCGGCGCAAGCCTGAGCAATGCTCTCTTCTATGTACTTCGGCGAATGAGCCATGCCGCAGAGGAAAACGCCTTCGGTTGCAAAGTCTACGGGTCTAAGCTTCATGTGTGCCTCCAAGAAGAAACCGTCCTTCGTCAATGGCACTTTGAGCATTTCAGCTACACGCTTGTTGTCAGGATTAGGGATGGTTGCTGCACTCAGAACCAAGGCATCTGGCTCGATCTCAACCTCTTCCTTAATCACTGGCTCCCAGAAAGTAACTCTCAATCTTCCGTCTTCCATGGCAACCTGTGGCTTTCTCTCATCACCGTAATTGATGAACAAGACCCCTTTTGTAGCTGCTTCACGGTAGTAGTCTTCCTTGAAGCCGTACGCCCTCATGTCCTTGTACAAGACGTACACTTCTGTTTCCGGATTTGTCTCCTTGATTTTCAACGCGTTCTTTATGGCTTGGCCACAGCATATTCGTGCACAGTTTGGCCTTTCCTCGTTCCTAGCGCCGACACACTGAATCATCACAACACTTTTGGCCTTGAACTCACCTTTAGCCAGCTTTTCTTCGAGTTCATGTTGCGTCATGATTCTCGAGTCACTGCCATATAGGTACTCAGCAGGTCTGTATTCAACAGCGCCAGTAGCCACGATTACTACTCCGTGCTCGATTTCCATCAACTTGCGCTTTGGCTGTTTTATCTTCGACTTGAAATTGCCCACGAAACCGTAGATGTCAACAACCTCTGCACCAGTGTAAACGTGTATCTTGTCGTTTTCCTTGACCGTCTTGATCAAAGCGTCAAGCTTCTCCTTTGGATCCGCACTGTCTCCAAGCAGGTAGTGGATCGAACGCAGATGCCCACCCAATTGCTTCTCTTTCTCAACAAGATGAACCTCGAACCCTTGCTTTGCGAGTTCTAGGGCTGCAGTCATACCGGATACGCCGCCACCGATAATGAGACCTACTTGTGTGACGTTTATGAGCGGTTTCTGCAGAGGTTTCAGAAGCTTGGCCTTCGCGACGATCGATCGCACGAGGTCTTTGGCTTTTTCTGTTGCTTCCGTAGGCTTATGCATGTGGACCCAGCTGCATTGGTCGCGAATGTTGGTCATCTCAAACAGGTACGGGTTCAATCCAGCCTCTTGCACCGTCTCCTTGAACAAGGGCTCATGAGTTCGTGGCGTGCATGACGCTACGATGACGCGGTTCAGCTTGTTCTGTACGATCTTTTCTCTGATGAGCTTCTGCGTGTCCTGTGAACACGTGTAAACGTTTGCTTCGGCATAGACCACGTTAGGCAGAGTCCTAGCGTATTCCACCACTTCTGGGACATTCACTACTCCTCCTATGTTGATTCCGCAGTGGCACACGAAAACGCCGATACGGGGTTCTTCTTGGCTCACGTCCCTTTGAGGCGGATACTCTTTCGCTGTGACCAGCGTTCCTCTTTCAGTCGCGATCACGCTCATTGCTTTCACAGCTGCGCCACTTGCCTGTGCAACACTTTCAGGAATATCCTTCGGAGCTGAGAACGCGCCACACACAAATATCCCGGACTTCGACGTCTCCATAGGGGAGAAAGTTTCTGTTTCACAGAATTTGTACTTGTTAAGCTTCACCCCGAGATTCTCGGCCAGTTTCTCAATGTTTTTCGGTGGCTGCATTCCGGTTGACAGGATGACCATGTCGAATTCTTCTGTCTTTGGGTTCTCGTCCTCGACGTAGTGGACAAAGAGATTGTTTGTTTTCGGATCTTCGGTCACGCCAGCTACTCTCGACCTGACGAACTGTATGCCCCATTCACCTCGAGCACGCTCATAGTAAGCATCAAACTCCTTTCCGTAGGAGCGCATGTCCATGAAGAAGATTTTGGCATCCAGCTTTGAAGGCGTGTGTTCCTTTGCTATTACTGCCTCTTTGATGCCGTACATGCAACATGCAGCAGAACAATAGTTGTTGCCGAGCTGCAGATCCCTCGAACCAACGCACTGAATGAAAGCTATCTTCTTCGGAATCTCGCCATCTGACGGCCTGAGAACCACCCCACCGTACGGTCCTGAAGCACTGAGGATACGTTCGAACTCTATGCTTGTCACCACGTTTGGGTAGCGGCCGTAGCCGTATTCGCTTTTTAATCTTGCATCGAAAGGCTCGAATCCAGGCGCCAGTATTATTGAGCCTACTCTCAGTTTGACTTCGCTGTCCTTCTGGTCGTATTGAATGGCGCGTGCTTTGCAGATTTCGTCGCATGTCCCGCACCCGATGCATTTCTCACGGTCGATCACATACTTTAGTGGAACCGCTTGGGGGTAATCCACGTATATCGCGCCTCTTTGGCCCAGTCCCTCATTGAACGAATCAACTACTTCGATCGGGCATTTCTGTGCGCAGATGCCGCAACCGTTGCATTTTTCCTCGATTATGTAACGGCTTCTCCTTCGAAGTTTGACTTCGAAATTCCCAGCTTTTCCATTCAACCCAGTGATTTCTGCGTTTGTAAGGATCGTGATGTTCGGATGTCTTCCAGTCGCCACAAGTTTGGGCGAGAGAATACACATTGAACAGTCGTTCGTCGGAAATGTCTTGTCGAGCTGAGCCATCACTCCGCCAATGCTTGACCCCTGATCAACCAGATACACTTTGAACCCGGAATCAGCCAAGTCGAGAGAGGCTTGAATGCCTGCAACACCGCCGCCGACAACCATGACTGCACCGATTTTCTCATTTCCCATTTCAACCAACCTCCAAGGCCTTGAAGAATGGAGTAGTCCCTTCAACGTGATCCATCGTAATCATGTTTCTCCTGCGCATGGCTACTATCTGCTTAAGGACCTCGGCAGGCTTCAACTCAGTTGCTTCTGCTAAAGCCTTGACTGGGAGCGGCCTGTCTCTTGTCAGGAGATGAATCTTGTGTCGGATGAACTCAGCTTCAACTGCTGAGTCAAGAACAGCATCGAATTCTTCTTGGGGAATCTTCTCCTCGTATACGTTGTTTTTCTCAGTAAGCTCTCTTTCCCTGCCAACCAAGACTCTCAGCCTAAAATCTGAAGCCGCATTCTTTGCCGCCTGAAGATTTTCAAGAACCTTTTGGTTAGGGTTCTTACCCGACACGGGTGAAGGTCCTAGTTTCTTTATCTGATTTGTGAACTCGGTCACCATTTGGGCAAATCTCTGGCCTTCTGATGCTGAAACCCATTCGAGTTCCAGCCGATCCGATCCGACGCCTGTCAAAGCTAGCAGTTTCTTGAGCATCTTGATTTTTCTTTCCTCGTACAGGTTTCCTTCAGAGTAGTGACAGTCGCCGGGATGGCATCCCAAGATGATCACTCCATCAGCGCCTTTGGCAAAGACTTCAATCGGAATTACTGGATCTATTCTTCCACTACACATGACTCTAACGACTCGTATGTTGGACGGATATTGGAGTCTGCTCACACCTGCCAAGTCTGCACCAGCATAGCTGCACCAGTTGCAGAGAAAACCGATTATTTTAGGTTCAAACTCGCTCACTTTCATGATCCTCCTAAGGCGGCTGTTGCTTCAGCAAGCACTTGAGCATCGCTGAAGTGTCGCATGCTTATGGCTTTTTCGGGGCAACTTGCAGCGCACACGCCGCAGCCCTTGCACAGAACGTCATTCACTCTTGCGATCCCCTGGTCGTCTTTTCTTATGGCGTTGTAAGGACACAACTTGACACATGTTCCGCAGCTAGTGCATAGATCCTCATCAACGAAGGCGGTTATGGCTTCAGTTCTGACTCGGCCTAGGGCCATGGGAATTCCTGCTCTCGAGGCCGCTGCGTATGCTTGTGCAATGCTTTCGGCGATCGTTTTTGGACTGTGAGCGGTTCCGCACACAAATATACCGTCTGTAGCGAAGTCCACAGGTCTGAGTTTGACGTGTGCTTCGAAGAAGAAACCGTCAGCCCCTAACGGAACCTTCAGGAGTTTGGAGAGTTCCTTCGCGTCTTCCCATTGAACGAGCGGGGTGGATAAGACCACGAGGTCAGCGTCAAGCTCAAGCGTGGCATTTACTAGAATATCATGCACTTTCACAGAGAGTCCACCGTCTGGTCTGGTGCAGACCTCGGGCGGGTTCTCAAAATCATATCTTATGAATTGAACGAAGTTTCCTCTAGCTTTCTGGTATTGTTCTTCGAATTCTTTGCCGTAGGTCTGCATGTCCCTATACAAGATCGAGATCTCAGCCTCAGGAAACAGCTCTTTTATCTGGAGAGCATTCTTGACGGCGACGGCGCAGCATATTCTGGAGCAGTAGTTTCTTCCGCCTTCTTTCTCTTCCCTTGCTCCAACGCACTGAATCATTACGACGTTCTTGGGTTTCTCAAGCTTGTTTTCCTTCATGAGTTTTTCAAGTTCAAGCTGGGTGATGACGTTCTTGTTCTCGCCATAGCAGTACATGCCACGTGGCTTGAAAATGTCTGCTCCCGTGGCGACGATTATGGTGCCAGCGTTGAGTTTCTGTTCCTTGCCTTCATGGTTGATCGACGCTTCAAAGTTTCCTATGAAGCCTTCAATATGCTTCACGGTTGATGAAGTGTAGACTTTGATGTTTGGGTTTGAGCGCACGGATTGGACATACTCGTCCAGAATCTCTGAGCTGGGCTTGTCGTTTGGGTGAAGCTTGTATAGCTCTTTGAGTTTTCCGCCAAGCTCCTTTTCTTTCTCTATCAGGTAAACCTTGAATTGCTGGTTGGCGAGGCTGAGGGCCGCGGTCATGCCAGATACTCCACCACCAATCACGACCGCTGAGCCTTGAACATCAATCTCGGGCTCTGCTTGCGGTTCGAGTAGGGCTGCCTTGGCCACAGCCATTCTGACTGTTTCCTTGGCTTTCTCTGTGGCCTTCTTGGGTTCTTTGGCGTGGACCCAACTGCAGTGTTCACGGATGTTAGCCATGTGAAACAAGTACTTGTTCAGACCTGCTTCTTCGCATGCGCTCCTGAATAGAGGTTCATGCGTTCTGGGCGTGCATGATGCGACGACGATTCTGTTGAGCTGGTGTTTCTTGATGGCTTCTTTTATCTTGCTGAGTCCTTCAGATGAACAGGTGTAGAGGTTTTCTTCTGCGTACGATACGTTGGGGAGAGTCTTAGCGCATTCCACGACTTCGGGAACGTTGACTATGCTGCCTATGTTGACTCCGCAGTGGCAGACGAAGACGCCGATGCGCGGTTTGTCTTTCTCGTTCATCGTTTAGCCTCCTTTGTTGCGCAGGCTATTGTTTCTGCTGCTCGGGCTGCTGCGCCGCTGGCTTGTGCTACGCTTTCAGGTATGTCTTTTGGGCATTGGCAGTAGCCGCAGACGTATATTCCAGGGACATTCGTGTCCATGGGGGCAGTGAGCAGGTTCTTGGATTTGAAGAAGCCGAACTCGTCAATCTCTATGCCCATTGTTTGTGCAAGCTTCTTGTTGTCCGATTTCGGAATCAACGCGGGACACAGCACGACCATGTCGGCATCAAGAGTTTTCATTTCGCCAGTCTTCATGTCCTCGTAGTGAACTTGCAGGTTTTTCGTGGTTGGATCTTCGGTAATTCCGCCAGGATGTGCCTTGATGTATTTCACGCCATATTCTTTCTTGGCTCTGTCGACAAATTCTTGAAAGCCTTTTCCAACCGCTCTCATGTCAATGTACATGATATAGACCTGGGTTTCTGGAGCGTGTTCTCTTATGAGGATTGATTCTTTTGTGGCGTAGACACAGCAGACGCTTGAGCAAAATGGAAAGTCGCCATGTTGGCTTCTTGAACCTACACACTGAACGAAAACTACGCTTTTCGGTTCTTTCCCATCTGAAGGTCGGACTAGGTGTCCATCGGTCGGGCCAGATGCGCATATTATTCTTTCAAATTCCATGGAGTGAACTACGTTCTTGAATCTTCCGTAGCCGTATTCACTCATGTTTGAGGGATCGAACACATCGAAGCCCGTGGCCAAGATTATTGAAGAAACGTTCAACTCGGTTTCTTCTGGCTTCTGTTCATAGTTGATTGCGTTTGACGGGCAGACTTTCTGGCAAATCTTGCAGACACCTTTTGTGAAGTACAGGCAATGCTCCGGATCGATAGTTGCAACCAACGGGACTGCCTGTTTGAATGGCATGTAAACGGCCTTTCTGTTTCCCAATTCCATCTCAAATTCGCTTGGAACTTTGACTGGACATTTCTCGCTACATGTGCCGCAACCGGTACACTTTGCAGCGTCTACGTAGCGGGGTTTCTTCAGGATTTTCACGGTGAAGTTACCCGCTTGGCCTTTGACCTCGCCGAGTTCTGAGTATGTTAAGAGGTTGACGTTGGAGTGTCTGAAGCATTCTATCATTTTGGGCGCAAGTATACAGATTGAGCAGTCCAGTGTCGGAAAAGTCTTGTCAAGCTGTGCCATGCGTCCGCCTATGCTTGGAGTTTTTTCAACAAGGTGGACTTTGGTTCCGCGGTTGGCCAAGTCCAGTGAGGCTTGGATTCCTGCTATCCCGCCTCCGATGACTAGAACTGACTTAGACATGGATTGGGATTCCTTTCTCTATTTTGGATGAATGAATGATTGAATGAGGCTAAATAATCTTTACGTGTGCAAAGCTCGGTTTTAATGGTTTTCCTATTGATTCTATGAAAAAAGGGCGTGGTTGTGAAAGCATCCTTCAGCATATGACATACGTCATATCAGGTCAGAAGACCACTAAACCTAATAAGTCTTCTCATGCACACTTATGTGGACTCGCAATAGAAAAAAAAGATAATCGTGTGATGAAAAAAACGAACAACGGTTAGTTGAACATATAAAAAACCTTAATAAGACATCTGATGATTCTCTCTATTATGTCTTATTTCATTGATATGTCTGAAGATCATCCTTTAACTCCGATGATCTGTTCTGAATTTCGTAGGCAAAATGTGGATTTGGGCAAAGGTCATGAGATTGACCTGAAGATCAATGAAGGAGACGTATTTGCTTTTATTGTCGGTATCAAACCAGCCAACACCTGCAAACTTGATGACGGCTGTACGCTTGATAAGGCTCTAAGGTTAGGAATATGCCATTTCTCTGGTATTTTGACACTGGTATTCTTTGAAAATGGAAAAATTGCGGGCGAAGTTTTGTCAGCAGTGAAGACTAAATTAGAATCCAAAGGATTTTTCGTACCCCCTATTGGTCAAGAAGTTGTAGGAACAGCATGTTTTCAAGAAGCAATTTCGGAGTATAGGCAACTTTTCATTGACAACGAGTTGTCCACCAAGGATTTTTCAGAGAGAAAAGTGTTTAGAGAATGGGTTCATAAAACAGTTCTCAAAAAGTGGAATCGGTTTTTCCAAAGCACAGATGGAAAGGCTTTAGAGAAAGCACTTAAGAAAGCTTGACCTAAATAAAAAGAAACTTAAGGATGGAAGCGAATATAGAGGTGTGAGAAGTCATTAATGCCAACTGATGAACAAATAGCTGAATTTGGAAGACAAATGCGAAAAGAAGCTAAACAAATAGTGAAGACCATAAAACAAATCCAAAAAGAAGTAAAACAGCAAAAATTCACTGCGGAATTAGGGAACACTTCAGTTGATGTTGTTGAGGGAAAGATAAAGCTGCAAGAAGCGGTAAAAAGACTAAGAATGGCGACTCCTCTAAGGTTTACTAATCCTCCTTGTTTAGAGCGCAAGTTCCGTCCTGCTCGTGTTGTTTTCTCAAAAATCATAGCGTGTCGTCTTGAGGAGAGGCATACGCAATCATATGTTTTGCATATAACCTCCTCAAAAGAGACTGAAAAGATGCGTAAATTCTATAGACCGATGCTTTATCCAGCTTTGGAAGTAAAAGCTTATAATAGATTCACAGAAGATAACCTAAGCGTGGTAAGGCTACATGAAAAAACTTGAAACAACAGAAGAAATGACAAAGAAAGTCGCAGAAACTATATCTTCAGTTTTGAAATCTCTGGAAACCAAAGAGGATATTAGGAAAACTATGCCTCTGCTTGGTGAAGTTGTGGAAAAAATTAGGGCGGTTTCGGAGATCTACGAAACTCCAGAAAACATTTTTGTTTCATATTTGGTTTGGGCCCAGATTAGCAGTTTCACTAATTTTGACGGGCTTCCTGATGAATGGTACAAGCTAAATGCGGATGCGATAGATAAACTAAGAGAACTTATGAAAGCCTTTTTTGAAAATATTAAAGATGGTTTTGAGAAGAAAAACACAGATTTTATTGTGGAATATATCAAAGAATGGTTACCTAACATGCTCAAATTATATGATGTGGCAACTCGCACAAAAAGCTAAGCAAGCTGTTGAGGTCAAAAAAACCCCAAAAGATTGCATAACTGCTATTGCTTCGATCACAATCCCGACTGCAAACATGACTATTACGAACATGTTTGAGAAGTGGAGCAAATCAAGATTTCTTCGAATTGCCTTAAACTTCTCAAGTTCACTACCCCCAATTTGAGTATTGGTCTCTATGTATCCTTTGAGCGTATTCTCGTCCCCAATGTCCACAAGTGCTGCGAGTATTCCCACTTGAGCCTGTGTAATTTTTGACAAACTTGATAGTAGTGACAAAAGTCTATTGATTCTATTTCGCTGTCTTTCGTATAAGAATACTATTAAGGAGAACGTCGCAATGCTTGCATCTGCAATTATGTTTCCTAGTTGGAAAATCACACTTTCTATCATGGCTCTAGATGTATCTTGAACCCCGAAATATAATTTTCGAGTATGAACTACTTGCACAACCAAGTTGTCATCTAATTTTTGATAGTATCACCCGACTTGTAACAGAACTAGCGGATTAGGCTGTCACCCGACAACGAACTAGAACCATAGCGATCATGACAACCCATCAACCGAAAGTTGACATGAACCCAGATCAACCGACAACTTGACAGAACCTCATGCACAAACATTGGTTGGAACGAGTGAACATTCTATTCCGAGATTACCTCTGCCTTTCTCTGGTTCTCCTGCTCCACTTCATCCGACTGGGTTTGGGTCTGGGGTTCTTTGGCAGTGTTTGGCTCGGGGCAGGCGACAAATTCCTCCTCTTTGAGGTTTAACGTTCCTTTGACGTTACCATCTTCCATGCAGCTGAGTACAAAGCCCATTTTCTTCATCAAGTTGACAGCTCGGAAATTCTCTGACAACATTATGGCGTAGACCGTTTCGATTCTCATATCCTTGCAAATCTCTAGCACGTAATCAACCATCTTCGTGCCGAGACCCAGGCCTTGCCATGGATCAGCAACGATGAACGCAATTTCACCTGCCTTGCTGTCAGGCTCGAACCCCACTCTCGCAACGCCTAGGATCTTTTTTCGTCCGTTTTCAGTCATTTCAGCCACTATGGCTATCTCTCTGTCATAATCGATGTTGCAGTAACGGACTCTTGTTTCGTGTGGAGTATCCTTTAGGATTTGGAAGAATCGGAAGCGTATTGATTCTTCTGAGAAGTTTTGGAACATTTCCAGCCACAGCGGTTCATCCTCGGGTCTTATTGGCCTCAACACTACTGTGTGGCCATCGCGTAAGGTCCAGATCGTTTCGTACTTCTTTGGATAGGGTGTTATGACGAGGTGTTGATGGGGTTCAGGCTTCTGGAAGACTTGACCTTTGTCTATCACGATTCGGGCGTCGATCGCGAGGGCATATTGTTCATTTATGAAGAGCGGGTTTATGTCGGCTTCCTTAATTTGTGGAAAGTCCACTAGTAGCTGCGAGAAAAGCACCATCACTTCTTCTAGAAGCTTGATGTTTGCTGGTGGAACGTTTCTGTAGCCCCTCAAAAGCTGGTAGACCTTCGTTTCTTCCATCATTCTCCTAACTAAGGTCTGGTTCAGGGGCGGAAGCCCTAATGCGAAGTCTTTGAAGAGTTCAACGCCGACGCCTCCCATTCCGAACAAGATAACCGGTCCAAACAATGGGTCCCTTTTTGCTCCGATTATTACTTCATAGCCCGTCTTCTTGACCATCTTTTGGACGATGACCCCTTGTATTTCAGCGTCGGGATTGTATTGTTTGGCTCTTTGCATTATTCGGTCGAGTGCTTCACGGACTTCAGCTTCGTTGTTTAGATCAAGGACAACTCCTCCGGCATCTGTTTTGTGAATGATTTGGGGTGAGAGGATCTTGAGAACTACTGGGTAACCTATCTGGGCAGCTAGGCACACGGCCTCATCCGCGGTTCGAGCTACCGTAGTCTTCACTACAGGAAAGTTATAGTATTCAAGGAACTTTTTTGCCTCAGCTTCTGTGAGATTCTCTCGGTTGGCAGCAGCCACGTTCCGCAGAATGACCATGAGGGGGCGCTTAGGCGCCATTACATCTACAGGTATCTCTTCAGGCGTCTCATAAAGAAGCTCAAGATTGCGCTTGTACTGATACATGTAAAGATAGGTTTTGATTGCCTGCTCTGGTGTGGTGTACGTTGGAATATTGTTCTCGTTGAATACGCGATTCGCTTCTTCAACTGCGCCATACCCCATGAAGCTCGTCAGCATTGTCTTGTTATGATAGGCCTTGCTCTTCACTAGTTCCACTATGCTATTGGCGATTTCCACGGGTTCAGACACCGCTTGAGCAGTGTAGATAACAAGTACTCCGTCGATGTTTTCATCGTCCAAACAAGCTTCGAGCACAGCCCTGTAACGATCAGCGTGAGCATCTCCTAGAATGTCGATAGGATTGCCTCGACTCCAAAAGGGAGGCAGTACGCTGTTAAGAATCTCCATGGTTCTTGGACTGAGCTTGGCAACCTTTCCGCCTCTGGCGATGAGGGCATCTGTTGCCATCACTCCTGGACCACCTGCATTAGTGATTATTGCCATGTTTGGCCCCTTTGGGAGAGGCTGCGTACCAAGGACTTCAGCGCAGTTGAACAAGTCAGCGATCTCATCCACGCGAACTATGCCAGCACGTTTGAAAGCTGCATCATAGATGTTGTCCTCGCCAGTAAGCGAGCCTGTGTGTGAAGCCGCGGCCTTTGCGCTTTCGCTGAATTTTCCAGCCTTGACAACGATGATGGGTTTTGTCCTTGCAAAGTGCCTTGCAGCGCTCATGAACTTACGTGCATCGGAAAGACCCTCAACGTACATTAGTATGCTCTTTGTCTTGGGGTCAGTTCCGAAATAGTCTATCAGGTCGCCGAAGTCCACATCAATCATGGAGCCAATCGACACGAAGTTGCTGAAACCTATGTTCTCGTGCAGTGCCCAGTCGAGGATGGCTGAGCCGAGTGCGCCACTTTGACTTATGAACGCTATATTGCCCGGTTTAGGCATCTTGCTCATAAACGTGGCATTGAGGCGATTGCTTGGTCGTATTATCCCCAAGCAGTTAGGCCCTATTATTCTCACGCCATATTCTTTCTTCAGTTGTGTGATTTTTTCCTCTAGAGCCTTGCCTTCGGCGCCTATTTCTTTGAAACCTGCGCTTATGATTATGAGACCCTTTATTCCTGCTTTTCCACATTGCTCTACGATGTCGGGAACGGTTCGAGCAGGTGTGGCTATGACAACGAGATCCACTGCCTCTGGGATGTGCTCAACACTGGGGTAAGCTTGTAAACCGAAGATTTCGCTCTTGCGTATGTTTACCGGATAAAATCTTCCTTCGAAGCCAAGCTCCCTAAAATTCTTCATTAGGGCGCAGCCGACGGTGCCTTCTTCATCAGATGCACCAATTATGGCTATACTCTTGGGGTTGAAAATCTTGTCAAGATTCAAGGTAACCATGACGCATAACCCTTCTTGTGAATTGGTGATTCTGTGGCGCAGATTAAAACCTTGCGACATGCAGATACAGTTCCCCACATTGCCAACGATTCAAGGTAAATCAGCGTTAAGCTTCCAGTCGTCGCTTCGGCAAACACAAAGAGGTATGATACGTGTACCTTGACAAACCGCAAACCATGGGAAACGTTATAATCGACTGATTCTCTAGTGTAATTTATGCCAGACAAAGTTCATTGTGCCCATATTCTGGTCAAAACAGAAACAGAAGCCAAAACCATATTGGAACGTATAAAGAAAGGCGAGAAATTCGCAAACATAGCTAAGGAAGTTTCACTATGTCCTTCGGGAAAGAATGGCGGAGACCTCGGGACTTTCGGCAGAGGAAAAATGGTCAAGGAATTTGAGAACGCTGCTTTTGCCATTAACAAAGGAGAGATTTCAGGCATAGTGAAAACGAAGTTTGGATACCACATAATTAAAAGGCTTTAAGTAGCGCGCGTGAAGTGCATTCACGCGTGGGGAGAGGTCTCCATAGAAGGTTTCGGATTAGCCAGACTATTCTGAATGTCAACAATGGTTTGGCATGCGGAAGCAATAATGCTAGAGCCCTTGGAGCATGTTAGCGGAGCCGAACCAAACGAACGGGTTTCTGTTTTGTGCATATATTCATAGAAGAGTAAATCTGAACCTTTTTCGGGCTTATTTCCAGAGAAACAATGTTCGAAGTCTCAATAACCCTTAAAGAGACTCCGTAATTTGTTAAAACTATCCTTTTGACAAAGCTTAGAACCCTTGAGGCACTCAGGGAGCTGGAGAAATCACTTTGGCTCCGCTTCTTTGTTCAATTTGGGAAGCAGCTTCGTTGCCCATTCTGTGTTAGTAGAGTAAGCTTCACGCAATTGTGGAGAAGTAATGGGTTTCCATTTTTGAGCGTCTGCAAGCATTCGACTTTTGCGTCTACTAATCTTGCCGTTTCGTGTGGGCCTTCCCTTCCTTATCGGTTTATAATGTTCAGGCTTCATATTCGATCTCCGCTAGTTCAAGCTTAGACACCTGTTATATAGAAGTTTGGGAGACACGAGATAAATGTCTCATGATTGCCTGGATAAGCCATGCTCAATTTGTGGTGACAGAATAACAGGTGGAAACTACTGTTGCCCGAACTGCAAGGTTTGCGTATGCTTCTTTTGCATGGTAACGAAGTTTCTGCGGAACCCTGTGTGTCCAAAATGTGGAAGCGAATTGATCTGAGCTGGTAGCAGTACGTTCGTAAGTTGTTCAAGCCAAGAATGTGTTGAGTCTTAACAGTTTGCTCCGAGCTCGGAACAGACTTCTAGACCTTGTCAGTACACATGTTCGTTAGACTTCAGACCTCACGCTCTTGGTGACGCTCTAAGGTCGAATATACGAACTTCTATTTTGTTAAACACATGGTCAAACGACTAGAATAGACGTCAGAACTGAATACGAGCCCTATGAATGCAAATTCCATGGGGCAGGCAGCTTAGGCAATCGTTATCAAGGCTTCCATGCTCTCAGGAGCATCGAGTTTCCAACAACCGTGATATCGCTGAGTATCATCGAAGTCGCAGCTGCTTCGGGCGGGATGAGTACGCCTAGGAACGGTTGTAGGACGCCTGCTGCCAAAGGGATCATTATGAGGTTGTAGAAGAATGCCCAGAACAGGTTCTGCTTTATCTTACCTAATGTTTTTTTGCTCAGTTTTATGCTGGTCGCGACGTCACGCGGGTCGTCTTTGAGCAGAACGATGTCCCCTGAATCGACAGCAACGTCGGTTCCGCTTCCAATGGCTATGCCCACGTTTGCCTGTTTGATGGCTGGTGCGTCGTTTATTCCGTCTCCTACCATGGCTACGAAATGTCCTTTGCCTTGCAGTTTCTTGATTTCTTCAACCTTCTGAGCTGGCACGACTTCTGCGAGAACTTCGTCGATGCCCAGTTGCTTGGCTATTGCTTCAGCAGTTCTCCTTGTGTCGCCGCTGAGCATAACGACTTTCAACCCCATCTTTTGAAGCGTGTTCACTGCTTCTCTTGAATGCTCTTTAACCGTGTCAGATACGGCAAGGGCTCCTGCTGCTTTTCCGTCTACGGCGAGTATGAGAACAGTTTTGCCTTCGGCTTCCAGCCTTTCTATTTCGCTTTCAAGGTGATCAATTTGTACGTTGTTGTTTCGCATCAGAGCGCGGTTTCCAATCAGTGCTTTCTTGCCTTTGACTTTTGCAGTTACGCCGAGGCCTGGCAGCGCATCGAAAGACTCGGGTTCAGCAACGTTGTTTCCTTCGCTCTCAGCCTTTCTGACTATGGCTTGTCCTATAGGGTGTTCAGACCATTTCTCAGCAACGGCAGCAATGTCGAGAACGCTTTTCTTGTCGTCGGCGACTATGTCAGTGACGTCGAGTTTGCCCTTGGTCAACGTGCCTGTCTTGTCGAAAACGACCGTGTCGAGGTTCTTCACCACTTCAAGCACTGCACTGTTTTTTATGAGAACTCCGTTCTCGGCTCCCTTGCCTACACCGATCATTATCGCGGCTGGCGTCGCGATGCCCAACGCGCAGGGACACGAAATAGCCAAAACTGCAACCATCGTGGTCAAGGCCAAGCCTTGATTGCCAAAGACGAAGAACCAAACAGCAAACGTTAAGATCGATATCGACACGACGACGGGGACAAAGACGTTGACGACTTTGTCTGCAAGCCTCTGGATCGGAGCTTTGCTTGCCTGCACTTCCCGAGCCAAACGCACTATCTGAGCCAGAGTTGTTTCTAAGCCAACTTTTTCCGCTTCAAACTTGAGAGAGCCAGTTTTGTTTATTGTGCCACTGAAGACCGTGTCGCCTATTTTCTTTTCGACGGGAACTGACTCTCCGGTTATCATTGACTCGTCGATGAACGTGTGGCCTTCAGTGACTGTTCCGTCAACCGGAATTCTGTCTCCTGGTTTGACGACTACTGTGTCGCCTATCTGAACTTCGTCAACCGATATTTCCTTCTCTTGGCTCTCTTGTATCACGGTAGCGGTTTTGGGTTGGAGCCCCATGAGCTTCTTTATGGCGTCTCCGGTTCGTTCAACGGCCATGTCTTCAAGCAGCATGCCTAGCGTTATTGTTGTTATGACAACGGCTGAAGCGTCGAAGAATCCCATGCCGTCGGGCACGAAGAACGTGATGTATGCTGAATAGACGTAGGCAACTGAGGAGCTGAGTGCAACGAGTACGTTCATGTCTGCGAAGCGGTTTCTGATTGATGCGTAGGCGGCTTTGTAGAAGTGCCAGCCAACGATGAACTGTATGGGTGTTGCCAAGGTTAGAAGCACGTAGTTCTTTTCTGGGAACATTGTGAGAAACGTGATGACCGCTATGGGAATTGTGAGGGCTAGGCCGATGGAAAAGAGCAGCATTTTGCCTCTCACTTCTTTTCTTCGTTTCTCGCTTACGTCTTCAATTCGTTCAACGGCTTCGTATCCGCCTCTCTTGACTGAGGCCTTGATCTTTTCTAGGGTGACTTTGTCCTCGTCGAACTTGACGATGGCTTCTTTGGTTGCAAAGTTCACTCTTGCGTCTGTCACGCCGTCGAGCCTTTTCAGTCCTGATTCTATTCCTGTTGCACATGCGGTGCAGTGCATTCCAAGTATCTGAAGGATTACTTCTTTTTCTTTCAAGAACAAGCCTCTGCTCGTTTCATTTTGTCAACTTTGGCGGGCGCCAAGAAGCACCTGCTCCAAGAACATGTTCTCAGGCACCGCCCCTATGAACTCTATCTTCTCATTCACCACTATTTTCGGAACGCCCATGACTCCATATTTGAGGGCAAGCTGTGGAAACTCGTTCGCGTCAACCACATCAGCTCGTATCAGGTCGTTTTCGACGGCGAACTTGTGAGCCATTGCAGCGGCAACGGGACAGTGTGGACACGTAAGTGTGACAAAAACTTGAATGTGTACTGGAGTGCTGATTGCGTGAAGCTTGGCTTTCGTCACCTCTGACAGGTCTGTTTTTCCTTGGGAAACCGCTGCCAAGGTTGACGTTAGAGTTTGAAATTCATAGCCATACGGAAGCCCGTAGATCCTAACGCCGTAGTCTTTCTGCCCCAATATGACGATTGCTGGGATTTTGTCTACTCCATACTGCTTGGCGAGATCTGCGTCTGCCACAAAATCGCGGACTTCTGCCAGTATTTTATCATTCAGCCCGGCAAGTTCAGTTATGAGTTGTTTGGTTTGTGCGCAGAACTGGCATTCCAGCTCTTGCGTGAACATGATCAATCGTACAGGGTTCACTAGAGCTTCAGCTAGTTGATTCTTTATTTGTTCTCTGTGTTCGTCTGGTATTAGACTCGTTTCGAATCACCATCAAGATTTTGGTTTAGTCTTTCAGTTTTTCCAAAATCAACGCGGGACAGATTTGCCTTACGCCATCTATTTTTCCAATCTTCTCAGTTATTAGATTGTTCAGTTCTTTTCCGTTCTTCGCCCAGACTTCGAGCATTATCATGTGGTCTCCGCTGGACGTTGCCACGCATTTCACGTCTTTGAAATCACACAGTTTTTGTGCGATCTCGAGCATTTTGTCGGAGTCAACGTCGATGCCTACGATGGCTACAGTGTTTAGGCCCAGCTTCGCGTGGTCAACTTTGATAGTGAATTTCTTTATTACGCCTTCTTTCTGCAGGGCTGAGACCCTTTTCCTGATTGATGACTCGCTGACTTTCAGTTTTTCAGCCATTTCCGTGAAGGATCTTCTTGCATCCTCTTCCAGGAGTTCGAGTATTCTTGTGTCGATTTCGTCTAGGTTGAACATCTTTTCTTCTTTCCGATTTTCGTGCGTTTATGTGCGTTTTTCGGTTGATTTTGGACGAAAATTATATAAGATTGTCCGAAAATAAAAGTCTTACGTGTCAAACAGCGCAAACAGAAGATGTGAAATATGGGGAAGGTTGAGACAAAACAATCACGCCTAAGGTCAATTGAGACTGCATATGGTCTTGGAGGCAAATGAGATTGACGGAGCTTCACGCAAGAGCAAAGTTGGTTGAGAACTTCAGAGTTGATGCTGACGACCAGAGGGCGCACGCAGTGGCTTTGGACTGGCCTCTTCCTGACGGAATGGACATGGGACCGTCAGCGCTTGAACTGTGCCTAATGAGTTTTGCTGGGTGTTATGCTTCTATTTTTGTCCTGACGGCAAACAAGATGAGGTTTCCTTTGAAGGACTTGGAAGTCAAAGTTGACGCAGTTAAGTCTGAAGAAGCTGGAACAATCACCGAAGCAAACGTTGCCATCTTAGTTGACGCAAACGTAGCGAAGGACAGGATTCAGAGAGCTCATGAACTGACAGTGAAGAGTTGCCCTGTTGGCGTGCTCTTCGAAAAAGCAGGCGTCAAGATAAGGTACAGCCTGAGAACCGCAAAGGAATAGCGTTCCCCAACTCTCCTTTTGCACCGGTTAGCTTGGGAATGGGCAGTTCTGGGTTGGGCATCCGCCAGCGTACTCTGATGCGAGAGAAACGAATTTTCCTTTTTCGGTCTTTATTTCGCCGATGTAGAGCACCTGTTCGGGTTTACTCCCGTATCTGAAGACGGTTACGCCTTTGCATTTGAGTTTCCAAGCTAGCTCGTAGATGTTCCTGACGTCGTCAACTGTTGCCTCGGTTGGTAGATTGACGGTTTTTGAGACGGCGTTGTCGGTGTACTTCTGGAAGGCAGCTTGCATCTTGATGTGCCACTCGGGTTTGATGGCGAGCGCTGTGACGAAGAGTCTTTTGATGTCTTCTGGGGCTCCTTCGATCTTCTGGACGGAGCCTGTTCGGGCTATTTCTTCGAGAAGTTTGGCGCTGTAGAAGCCTCTTTCTTTTGACATCGTCTCAAACAGCGGGTTGGTTTCGAACAGTCTGGTTCCGCTTAGCACGTTTCTTATGAACGAGATGGCGAAGATGGGTTCGATTCCTGACGAGCAACCCGCGATGATGCTTATGGTTCCCGTTGGCGCAACGGTTGTGACTGTAGCATTTCTCATGGCGGAGTACTTGTCTTTCCAGATGCTTCCGTCGAAATTGGGGAATGAACCTCGTTCCTCGCCTAATTCGACAGACTTCTTGAGTGCTTCTTCTTCAATGAACTTCATTATCTTCTCGCCTATGCTCAAAGCCTCTTCAGAATCATAGGGTATGCCAAGCTTGATGAGCATGTCAGCAAAACCCATCACGCCCAAGCCGATTTTCCTGTTTGCTCTCGTTATCTCATCAATCTCTTTCATGGGATACTTATTCTCGTCGACAACGTTGTCAAGGAAATGAACTCCGTTTCTCACTGTCTGCCTCAGTCTTTCCCAATCTATTTTTCTCTCTTCGACGATTCGTGAAAGGTTGATGGAGCCTAAGTTGCAGGACTCGTAGGGAAGCAGTGGGAGTTCGCCGCAGGGGTTGGTTGACTCTATTTTTCCGACCTGTGGGGTTGGGTTGTGGCGGTTGATTTCGTCTATGAAGACTATTCCTGGGTCTCCGCTTTGCCACGCGGATTTCGCCATGAGTTTCCAGACGTCTTTTGCTACGAGTTTTCCAGTTTTTTCGTTGTTTCTGGGGTTGACGAGCCAGTATTCGCCGTTTTCTTCCAGCGCTTTCATGAAGTCGTCGGTTACGGCGACTGAGATGTTAAAGTTGGAGAGGAAGCCGGGTTGCTGCTTGGATGTGATGAATTCGAGGACGTCAGGGTGGTCGACTCTGAGTATGGCCATCATGGCGCCGCGTCTTTTTCCTCCGGCTTTTATGATTTCTGTGGCTGTGTCGAATACGCGCATGAAGCTTACTGGGCCTGATGCTACGCCTTTGGTGGATTTGACGATGTCTCCTTTTGGTCTGAGTCGGGAGAAGTTGAAGCCTACTCCGCCGCCTGTTTGCTCGATTAGTGCCATGTTCTTGACTGAGGTGAATATGCTGTCTAGAGAGTCCTCGACTGGTAGAACGAAGCAAGCGGACAATTGGCCCAGTGGGGTTCCAGCGTTGAAGAGGGTTGGAGAATTGGGGATGAACTCGAGTTTGGTCATCATGTTGTAGAAGGTTTCTTCGCTCTTTTTCGGGTCTCCGCCGTATTTGTCTTCAGGTTTGGCTATGGCCTTGGAGATTCTCTTGAACATCTGGGCTGGAGTCTCGATTATGCGTTCATTCAGGTCCTTCAGGAGGTATCTCTGTCTCAAGACTTCGAGAGCGTTGACGGTTAGTTTTGGCTCCTCTATGCCCAGTTTCTCTCTTAGGCTTCTTATCTCGTCCTTCTTCTTTCGGTAAGCCTGATACTCGTCTGCAACTCTCCCGTAGCCCTCTTTTCTTAAAACATCTATTACAGCGTCTTGCGCGTCCTCAACGGATGGTATCTCAATCTTGAACCGATCTTCTAACCGCTTAACGATCTCGCTTGTCAGGGCTTCTGCTCTTTCACCGTCTCCAAGTTCAACGGCGATCAAGGCCTTGTGAATAGCGTCTTGGATTCGGATCGGGTTGAAATCGACGATTCGCCCGTCTCTCTTCCTTATCTTAGTAATAGGCATGACTGTTCAACCGAACTTAAGCTGACAAAAGTATTAAAGTTTTGAGAAAAACATGTTTTTTGTGCTGTTTACTCTTTCTTGACGAACTGATCCTTGGCGGCACCGCAGACTGGACAGACCCAATCTTCGGGCAACGCTTCAAAGGGTGTTCCGGCTTTCACGCCGTGTTCTGGATCGCCCACAGCAGGATCATAAACGTAACCACAAATCATGCATTCCCACTTTTCCAAACCATTCACCACTTTTAGAATCGTAACGGATCACCTTATTTAAGATTAAGCAGTCAGAATTGATTTTCGTGAGTTCCCATAATGGTCTGTTTGTCCAGTGTTTTGTAGTTCTGATATAATGTACGTTGACTGAAAAAGGCGTAAATATCCATCATGCTGACTTGGGTAATCTTGTTATTCCTTCTATGCGGTCGAAGTCCTCGTCAAACGTGTATATCTCGGTCACGTTGTTTGAACTCATGATGGTTACGGTCGGTGCGTCGCTAAGTTTTAGGGTGTCGCCTAGCTCGGTTGCAGAATTTTTTCTCAAAATCTTTCCAGCTTCCGATTGATTCTATGGGCAGATCGACTTTGCCAAAGCTTTCGGTCAAATTGATGTGACGCTTGGGGATAATCTTGAGGTATCCTTTTCTTTTGATGACGCAGAGTTCTAGACTTTCTTGAACCTCTGATCGGAGCCAGTCTGCGGGCAAGACGAGGCGACCCTGAGCATCTACTTTCCTAATTTCCACTCCAGATTCCAAGCAATTTCCCCAAAAAAACAATATATTTCCCTTAATGTAAGTATTCCTTCCAAAACGTGATTCTCTTCTGATGCGGAACGAGATCTGCACTGAGGACAGAAGCCTCTCAACAACGAAGATGAAGGCGTTTAACGAATACGCAAGAAACAAAGCAAGCTATCTGCTGTTTGAAAAAGGTGAAAGCCTGCCATCGGACTGCATCCACTTCAGCCATATCTCATCTGAAAGAGAGCCTTGTCTCCAAGCAGCAGACGCTGTTGCAGGTGCCTATTTTCAAAAATACGAGAAACAGAAAGACGAATATGTCGACGTAATAAAAGAAAAAGTAGGTTTCTTCAAATACCTCTGGGAAATAGTGAACAACGAACAGAAATGCGAACCCTATCCTATTGCTCCCATCCCACAATTGCGGGCATCATTGCCTCGGATAGGACTTACTCGCAACAGATACTAAAGCAGATACCTTGATTTAGGTTTTATTACAAACCTCAAAGACAATTTTTCTGATTGCTACGGTCACCACTAACAGTCATGAATCGCCCTAATGCGTCTAGAACAGATCTATTATCTTACGTGCACCAGAACTCACCGGGCTACTAGGAGAACTCATCGCTCAAACGAATAAGATGCAGACTTACCAAGACGCCATAAACGCATTGTTGAACGAGTCAGTCATGCTTCCTCCAGAACTGCTAACTCATTCAAGGTTTCATAGAGGAAAACAAGCAGCTTGGATTCACGACAAAGGAGGAGTTGATAATGGATGCTATACGTTTTAGGCTGACTTGGCTGAAAGGAGAATACGAGTTCGTGGAGATCCCGAAAGAGCAGTACGAGCAGTTTGATGAAGCAGTGAAGGAGATGAGCACGCCTTACCGCAACGCAGAAGAATTCCTTATAGGGCAAGTGCGAGAGGCACTGGAGAAGTATGAGGAATGGAAACAGTCACGAAAGAAGCACTAGGTTTGGTTTGATCTCGAAACGATCAGATTCCCAAGCGCGCGCCTGAAAGAAATGAACGAATGTTCGGAGATCAGAGGACTCCTGCGAAATGGTTCCTATGAGAAAGATTATCTGAAGAAACCGGATTATGTGACTTGAGCCGTGAATCATAGCACGCGCTGTTTCTGTTTCTTGAATTCGTCTACAAACTTGCTGTAGTAGTCTACTCCTTCGAAAGCGGGAACATAATTCAGCTGTTGTTCTAAACCACAACTACATATTGCGGTGGCTTGCTTATTCTTTTGATCTACCTCAATTCGCAGTTTTTCCAGACCGCACTTTGGACAGAAATGGGGTCCATGCAACAGTCTCTTGCATTTGCTCTTGATGGCACCAGCAACGTATTCGGGAGTTTGATATCTCGCGTTTCGAGGCGACAATGCGGAACCTCAATCTAGATACATCTCATTGGATATGTTTCTTGCGGTAACGAGACTTCTCTGAAGAGAGCGCTTAAGGAGCTCAAGCAAAGCAATTATAGCTCTTCCTAGCAATCAGAGCGCATGGAATACCCCGAGTTTCAACGCAGAATTACGCAGATTAAGGGGATGGGTTATGTTCAATCTCACCGGAAGGGCGACACAGGAATTGGCAAGACTCTGGAAGACCTTCTGGGCATCACAGAGAACAATATTGCTGGGCCAGACTTCGCTACTTACGAGTTGAAAGCAGGCAGGAAGGAATCAGTTTCTATGCTGACGTTGTTCACGAAGGCTCCCTTGCCTACGAGCGCAAACAAGAGACTCTTGGAAGTATTTGGTTACGCCCAGAGAAAAATGCCGCGAAACTACAAGCAAATATCTTTGACCGGCAAAGGAGTTGACGGGTCCAAGATCCCTGTTGAGGATAAGGAACTGCATGTGACAGTTGATGCACTCAAGGCGAATAGTGTTGGCCTGAAACTGGGAGTCAATGAGAAGAAGCTATTCATTGAAAACTACAAAGGCGTCGAGGCATATTGGGATAATAGTACTCTGAGGGAGGCCTTTGAGAAGAAGTATCACAAACTAGTCTACGTCTTGGCAGATCATAGAACAGAAGGTGGCAAGGAGCATTTCTGGTTCAATGAGGCCTTGCTTCTGGATGGTTTCAGCTTCGAAAGATTCTCAGAACTGGTGGTGGAGGGCAAGTTGAAAGTGGATATTAGAATCGGTCACTATCCTGATGGGCGGCTTCACGACCATGGAACTGGGTTTAGGATTCTCCCAAAGTATTTGCCTCAATGCTTCAAAACTATTAGTCGCGTACTCTAAGCAGTCAGCTTGTTGGTTTCCAGAAGTCGAGAATGTACTCCATCGTGGCTCCAAGAGAGATGAAATTGTTTGGCCAGCCGAAGATTCCAACTTTGTTCACTAGGTCTCTCTTGTCCCAGATGAAAGTGTTTCTGAATTCGAATCCTGCCTTTTGCAGTGCTTCTATGACGTAGATGTGGGTGAGGTGTCTCTTGTTCTCCCACCAGACATCGTTTATGTTGATTATGCAGTGGGCTCTTGGCTTCATGAGCGGTAGAATTCCTGCGTATATCTCTGTTAGTGCGTTGGAATATTTTTCGTGATCCATCGTTCCCAAGTCGCGTTTATCATTTGAGTATTGCTGGACTTTGAGGTATTGACCGTTCTCTCTCAAGTTTCCTCTTATACTCTTGTTCAGTCTTGGGCGGTTCAGCATATTGGCATAGGGTGGAGAAGTTACGCAGAGGGATACGGTGTTCTCCTCCAAATATGCAGGGATGTTAGTTGCTTCGTCAGCGATCGCAAGTTGTCGGGTGTCAGATTCCAATGTTGTTTGGGCAAGTCGTTTCCCGGCTGTTTCTATGTATTCCTCTTTCAGGTCAAAACCGACCGCGTTGCGGCCTAGGTCTTTGGCTGCGATAAGTGTTGTTCCAATTCCGACGAATGGATCCAGGACTAGTTCGCCCTTGTGAGTGAGAAGCTTGATGAAATGGGCTGGAAGAGAAATCGGAAAAACAGCAGGATGCACGTTCTTGTCTCTGATGTCTCTGCCTCCGTAGTAGAATGTCTGAATTGTGACCATTCCTTTTACCCATTCTTTTGCGGTTATGCAGCTTATGCGGTTATCAGGACAGTCGCATGTCTTTCTATACCCTATCTTCAGTGGCTCTTTGACTTCTACTACGTTAGTCAACTTCTCTCCCCTGTGTTTTTCTCGGCCATTTCGACAAGTCTCTGAATGACGTCTTCGTAGGTCTCTCCTTTAATCCCTAGTTTCTTAAGCCTATCTCTCAGCTCCGTAGAAATTCTAACAGTAGTTATATCCTTAGCCATTTAGACGCCTGTAATAGCTATACCTGTTATACGTTTTTATACTTTGGTCTCTAGAACAAGAACACACTTTACAAACCAAATTCCTGTTCATGAAGGCTGGCGCGCACTCTGTTTTTGCCCATTTCTGGGAAAGGTTTAAGTGGGTACAGATGCTTATGATTCTGTGGGTGAACTGCCGTGGGAAAGACAACGATGGATGAAAGAGGCAGAGTTTTGATTCCTAACGAAGAGAGGGAAAGACTCGGCCTAAGACCTGGAACAAACTTCGAGTTAGCTGAAGAGAAAGGAGTTCTACTTCTGAAACCTATCATTCCGACGCCGGTCAAAGTGAAATCAAAAAAGCAAAAGTGGGGAAGAGAAGCCTTCCTCGATTCCGGGGAGGCAACTTTTGGCGAGTGAAGGTGACAAGGAGAAGAGGATCCTAGATGTCAACGCCCTCGCGATCTTTCTAGTGAAGGATCACCCAGGTAACGTGTTCGTATCCCCTGTTGTTGAGGAAGGGTTGAGAGGCGCATACATCCCTGTCCTAATGGACATTCTTCCAGTCAGAGCCTATTGGATCATGACCAAAAGATGGGATTGCCCAGAAACAGAAAGCGCCAGTGCAATTGAGCACTTTATCAAGGCATACGATCGAGTGCGCTACACCAGTCTTCAGAAGGAGACCATTGTTGAAAGCTTCGAACTGGCTAAAAAGCTGAAACATGACGTCTTTGACTGCGTCTATCTCGCTTTTGCTTTGCAGGAAAGGGCCAAGGGAATCGTAACCACAGACACAGCTTTCGAACGAATTTGCAGGAAGGCTGGATTGGACTACATCAACCCTGTGCCCAACCATGTCTTGAAACGATTCGCTGAGCAAAACAGATAAAGGCAATACCCAAGTCGAACGCGTGCGTGTATAGAGGTTTCTATATATAGGAATTCCTATTCTCGTTGCGCCAAGAAGAAGTCATTAACGATTTTGTCGATCAGTGAATATTTGCCCTTGTTCCTTTTGACTAGGTCGTATTTCTCCAGCTCTTGAAGGTAAAAGGGAAGACTGGATAGCTTAATTCTTGTCTGTTCTGCAATCTGGGAGGCCGTGTTCTTTCCCAGCGAGATTGCCCGAAGGATTCTCATAAGCCTCGCCTCTTTTGTTGATGAACCTAAGTCTTCCTTCAAAATGTAATTGACGTATAAGTTAAGTGCGCCTGAGGAACTTGTAAGAATCCTCTCATATGTTTCCGTGAGACTCTCTCCATCCTTCCGATTTTCCGCCAGCATTATTAGGTAATATGGGTGGCCGCCCACAAGCTGCCATGCACTTTCTGCTTCTTTCCTGCTGCATTCGGCACTCTGCATGAACAACTCAATTGCATGTTTTTCAGATAGTGGACCTATCTCCATGATTACGAAATGGCCGAATAGTGGACTTTCGCCTTTTCCCAACACATCTTTCATGAAATGGATTCTTGACCCGCTTACTACGTATTCGACGTTTTCTCGGTTCTCAAGTACGCTTCTGAATAACTCAGTTATTGCCTCAAGCTTGGAATACCGTTTAAACTCGATGAGACTTGGGAACTCGTCCACAATTATCACGATTCTTCCGCCACTTTTCTCTGACACTTCATTCGCGTAGTCGAAAGCCAACAGGAAGAGACTGCGGTAATCCTCAGTTTCTCTCAGTTCAGGGCGAATCTGGATCGAGAATTGCCCTGTTTCGTCTACTGATGGCTCCACGGTTAGGCTTAGCTTCTTGAGTCTTTTCAGCGTTCTTATGAGGTTGCCGAGGGTGACTTGAGCCTTTTCTATCTTGCCAAGATCTTTAGCATAGGCATTTGTTATCTGAGACATAACGCTTTGCGCAAAATCGTAGGGAGAAAACTTGAAAACTGAAAGGTCGACGTAGACAGTCATTACGCCCTTTCTCTGCAGATCTTTCCTGACTTTCAGCAGTATGGTTGTCTTTCCGATTCTTCTCGGACCTATCAGGGCATAGTTAACATGTTTTGACGGATTTGAAAGGTTGCTGACAAGTTTTGCTACTTCCTCTTCTCTATCCACAATCTCCTTCTGAGGCTTCCCAACAGTCATTGTCAAGACCAAGGAAGGTATATAGAACTTTCTATATATAGAAGTTTCTATACAAAGCCTCGTTTACCGAACTTGCTGATTAAGCCAAGTGCCGTGACTAACTATGCCTTTTAGTGGCGTCTATATCGTTCGAGGCAACATTTTTGATGTGTATGGAAAATGGTGGGGGGGAGGGGGTAGATCTGTATTGACTAAATTTCAGCCAATAGAAAGACTTTGAATAGCCAGCAAACACAATGTGAGCGCTACGTCAGAAAACCGATAAATACAAAAGGGGACATTATTGCTGCAGCGTGAAACTGATGCCGGAGCTTCCGGAAATAGCGGTAATCGCGGAACAAATGGACAAAGAGATAAAGGGAAAACGTGTCACGGAAATTGAAGTCAAACAACCGAAAAACCTCAACACACCAGTCAAGGAATTCACCAAGATCATCACAGGAAAAACAGTTGAAGGCGTTTCAAGCAAGGGAAAATGGCTTTTCGTGAAGCTAGATCGTGGGTATTTTTTGCTCATCAACCTCGGCATGGGCGCTGAACTATTGCACTTCAAGCCAGACCAGAAGCTCCCAGAAAAAGCCCAATTCAAACTAACATTCTCAGACAAGACAGGCTTCACAGCTCATTTCTGGTGGTTCGGCTACATCCATCTCGTCTCGGAAAAAGACTTGAGCAAACATAAGATGACAGGTCAGCTTGGAAAATCAGCCACCGACAAAACCTTCACCCTAGACTACTTCAAGGAACTGTTGACCCACAAGAAGACGGGAATAAAGACCTTCTTGCTCGACCAGAAAAACGTAGCAGGAATCGGAAACGTCTACATACAAGACATCCTCTTCAAGGCCAGACTGCATCCAAACCGCAAGACCTCAACCTTGACTGAAAAGGAAATAGCCGATCTATATCACGCTATCCGCGAAGTTTTGAACCGAAGCATCAAACTGAAAGGCCTAGCTTATGAGATGGATTTCTACGGGGAAAAAGGCAAGTTCACGGCAGACGAGTTCCTCGTGGGATACAGACAAGGAAAGCCTTGCCCAAAATGTAAAGCGCTCGTCGAGAAGATCAGAACCGGAAGCACGGCTTCGTACATTTGTCCGAAGTGTCAAAAAGAAAAATAGTAGAGACTTATGAGCGAATTGGTTAAACTAGAGTCTTGAGTTTAGCGATAAGTTCTTTCTTCATTTTTTCGTCTGCTTCGATCTCTTTTCGGGCCTTTCGCCAGTCAGCGGAGCATCGACCATAACTTGACTGTTCGCCAATGTAGTGGTGTATTAAGTCATCGACTTTCTTCTGATTCTTATCGGTAACTTCAACTCCAGCCTCTTTCAGAACGCTGCCGAACCATTTCCAACACGTCATTTCAACCTTCACCAACCTATGCTATTCTCAGTAGGCAAATTCGGAATATTCACTTTTTCGGCTTATCTGCTTTCTTTCTCTTCTTATAACGCTCCGAACACTGCTGACAACAGAAAACGTATGGTTTACCATCAATCACGGTACTGTAAGCTGCAAGCCTACACGTTTCCGACGGAATCTCCGCCTTGCAAAACTCGCATCTGACAAACTCTGGCATCACTTCTTCACCTCTTTCCGCCTCTTATAGTAATCCTCTATCGCAGCATGCAAAGCGTCTGCAGCAAGGTTAGAACAATGCATTTTAACCGGAGGCAACCCACCCAGCGAATCAGCAACATTTGCACGAGTGATCTTCAATCCCTCTTCCAACGTCTTACCCTTAGCCAGCTCCGTTATCATGCTACTAGTCGCAATTGCCGAGCCACAGCCAAACGTTTTGAACTTGATATCTTCTAGACGATTATTCTTGACCTTGATGTAAATAGTCATCAAATCGCCGCATACGGGATTTCCCACAGTGCCCACTCCATCAGCATCTGGGATCTCGCCCATGTTCCGCGGATTCTTGAAGTGCTCCATCACCTTGTCAGTGTACATTATCCCATCAGCTCCTTAGGTGTTAAAGGCGAAATCGCTCTCAACCTTTTAACAATTTCGGGCATTAGGCTCGCCACGTAATCAACTTCCTCTTCCGTGTTCTGCCTGCCCAGCGAGAACATTAGCGAACCATGGGCTTCCTCATGCTTCAACCCTATTGCCAGCAGCACATGCGACGGCTCAAGAGTTTTCGCTGTACACGCCGACCCTGAGGAAGCCGCCACGCCCTTCAAGTCCAGACTCAGAAGCATCGACTCGCCTTCGATGAAGCTGTACCGAACGGAAACATTGTCGGGCAACCTCTTGGTTGGGTGACCATTCAGAAACGAGTAAGGAATAGGATCAAGAAGCTCTTGTATCATTCTGTCTCTTAGCTTAGTCAACCGTTGACTTTCAGCATGCATCTCCTCCTTAGCGATCTCCGCTGCCCTTCCAAACCCGACTATTCCAGCAACGTTCTCGGTTCCAGATCTCAAACCACGCTCCTGTCCGCCACCATGAAGCGACGGTTCCAAGCGAACTCTGTCTTTCAAGTAAAGCGCGCCTACCCCCCTTGGTCCATACAAGTCGTTGGAAGAAAGCGTCAACAGGTCTATTCCTTCCCTTTGCACGTCTATTGGCACTTGGCCGTTTGCAGCCGTCGCGTCAACGTGCAGAAAGGCATTCTTGCTATGCACTATCTTGCTGATTTCACCTATCGGCTCTATTGTCCCGATTTCGCCGTTTGCATAGACAATGGAGACTAGAACCGTCTTGTCCGTCAACTCCTTTTCCAAGCTTTCAAGGCTCACAAAGCCGCACTCATCGACTGGAAGAAAAATGGTTTCACAACCCTTGGTCGTCATGAATTTGCAGGGGTTAACGACTGACATGTGTTCAACGCTTGAGGTCAAGATTCGCGTTCCGCGATCCTTGTTACGGTAGGCGACGCCTTTGATAGCTAGGTTGTTGCTTTCAGTTGCTCCCGAAGTGAAGAGTATAGATTCTATTTTCTCAGCATTGATCAGCCTTGCTACTTTGTCTCTTGCCTGTTCCACTGCTTGCTTTGCTTCTTGCCCGAAAGTGTGCAGAGACGAAGGGTTTCCATAAAGCGCTTTCATGTATGGCAGCATGGCGTCTACTACTCTGGGATCCACTGGTTTCCCGGCGTTGTGGTCCATGTAGACGCGCTTTGTCGCCGACATGTCTGTTTCACTTAGAAGCAGAGAACAGCATCCGCGCTGAGAGCCAAATCGTTCAGTGTTGCAGCGCCTACGACCTTTGCTTCCTGTGTAAAGTCTCCGCGGGGGATTCCCATCAGGTTGCAGCTTTGTTCACAGACCGCCAGCTTCACTCCGGCCTTCACTGCCTGATTCATCACTTCCCTCAGTGAGGGGAAACTGCCAAGCTTGATCTTCTCGGCTTCTCCCTTTTTGACCACAGTTATTCCCTTTATGACAAAGTAGACTGTCGCTTCAATGTTCATCATGGCTGCGGTAGTAGCCAGTATGAACGGGGTATAGGTTCGCTCAGGTTGGTCAACGCCGCTCGTTTGAACGTACAATATCTTCTTTTTCTCCGGCATTTTGTTTCACCACCTAGTCCTATGTTACTTGACCTTTTTAATCAATATGCTAACCGCATTCCCATCTTTGGTCACAGACACCAGTTTCTGTCCCAGATGCTTCACGAGACTCCGTATGTCCTCCTCTGCAGCTGGATCATCAGCCACGACTTCGAGGACTTCTCCCTTCTTCATCTCATCCAACTCCATCCTCGTCTTGAAAACAGGCTCTGGACAATACAAACCAATACAGTCAAGCTTTCGGTCCGGCTTGTCTTTCATGTTCATTCATCTCAACAAAACCAAGCCTAAAAGAAGAGATTTAAGCGTTTTCTGTCGGCGCGGCGACCGAGCCTTCAGTCTGAGAGAGCAAGAAAAGGACAAGACAGCACCGCCGTCTTTCAATCAACTAAACTATCGAGTCTTGATCTTTATTGCTTGAGTGGGGCACTGAGTTTCGCATGCCAAGCATTGTATGCAGTCTTTTTCGCGGGCTGGATCAGACTTCTTTGCTGAGGTCGGATGGCCCGGAGTCTCTGCCCACTCGTACAGTGTTACAGGGCAGACCTCAATGCAAATGCCGTCACCAGTGCAGACATCCCAGTCAACCGCCACGCTAGTCCCATGAATACCAAGCTTCTTTGGAGGTTCAACCGGTCCCCAGATGTCATGGCCCTTATGTTGATCCACGACTTTCCGGTTCTTCTGGAAATTCGGATCGATCGGCAAAATCTCACCAAATGTAATTCAGAAACTTGCGAATATTAAGATTTTGTCGTGCAATCCCAGAGCAGTTCCTTTATTTCAAACAGTGTCAGAACCCCAATTTGCTTCAGGAGAATCAGAGGCTTAGGTGAAAGGCACAATGACGCAAGTCAGCATCATTACAACAGTCAGGTCAGGTCCAACCAAAACAATCCTCGATACCGTATCACAAGCATCTTGGACAAAACTTTTCCCCCCCCCCGAACCCAATGACACTTGCCGATTCACTGGGCTATAGGGCTAGATTGCGCTTCTTTCTGTAGGCGATGGCCGTCAGCAGTGTTGCCATAATGAACAGCGATGAGAAAAGAGAAAAGAGCGATTCTGGGATGACGTGGTATTGATATTGGTATCCGAAGAAGTCTTGGGTATTGATAGCGTTTCCTGCGTTGTCCTCAGCAAGGATTGTGTAGTTCACATAGGTGCCGTATGGCTGCGCAGGGATGGTTGCGTTCCACAGATCTCCTATCGTTTTTGCCATCTGGATTGAAATCCATGTTCCATTGCCGTTTGTGAAGTTCAGAACTGCCTGTTTCACACCACTTGTGACATCGTTAATTGTAACGCTGACTGCGACCTGCTCCATGGCAGTGACGTTCTCTGCTGAAGGGTTCTGAGCCACATTAATCATGTGCGGGGGAGTAGTGTCTGTACAAAAGCTGACAGTGTTCGATGCCCTCATTTCGCCAGATGTATCGTTCGCATAAACCATGACGCTGTGAGAACCGTCAAGGAGACCAGTCAATGTCGTGTTTCCCGTGATAGTCACGTTCACATTCATGTCCAAGTCGTAACCTATCCATGAAGTGCTTCTGTCGACCGTGAAAGTCAGAGGGATGGAGCCTGTTGCATACGTCTTGTTTTCCGGAGAAAGGACGAATATCTGCGGACCAGCTACGCTTACGACTGCTCGAATCATATAATCACAGTAAAGCTGTGCTTGCCAGACTGTGCCGTTCCAATACCAGCTTCGATGAGATGGGCTCGTGTAATCTGACCCTATATCTGGGTTGTAGTCGGTAAGCCATTCTACGCTGATGGAAAAGTTCTTGTTCAAAGTGACCTGCAAGTTGTATGCAGACAGGTCTACATCGAACCATCCTTTACTAACGGGCGTTGCGTTGAACGGAGTGACTAAGTCACCAAGGTTCTCATCCAGCACATGGATTCGCCACGTATTCGACTCATACGGCGAAAGGTCATAGACGTAGCACCGAGCTCTAACAAGTAGCCCTGAGAACATAGGTGTGAACACGACCGCATTCGCATGTCCAGACTGCTCTGAATGCCACGTTGGCGATTCGTGGTCATACAAGTATTCTACGTTTCCTGCATTGCCAACAGCTTTGAGGGTTCCATTTCCTAAAACAGCCACGAGAGTGGATTTCGAGTTCTCATCGGATACGGTGACCCCACCTGTAGTTTCCCAACGAATGAACGTGTATCCCCCATTATACGAAATGATATAGCTTCCATTCACTACCTGTATGTCGGTCGGAAGGCCAAAAGTCGAGTTCTCAAATGTGACAAGGCCAAGGTCGGCAGTTTGACCAGTGTCTTGAACCGAGGAAAGATGAACCGTGAAAACGGGCTCTAACGAGTATTCAATTGCTAACTTTGGGCTGTTTGCCCCTTCTTTTGACTGGAACACTGCAACTCCGTCTCCTGTTTTGTGTTTGAACTCCAAGACCTCGCTGAGGGCTCCAGCTGGAATTGCTCTTTGGACATCAACATTCACGTCCCATGTCTTGTAGTCTTTCGAGGTTAGCAATGAAAATGACCATGTTGCTGTAGGTGTTGAATCAAAACTGGGCTTGTTGCTCCACGCGATTTGGTACTCTGTCCAAGAAGTATTCGAACAATAGTGAGTGCCAATCGTGTCGGCCGGGAGGCCGTAGATTGCTCCGGATGTGGCAGTAAGATAGATCATCATTTTGGCCGATAAAATCTGTGCTTGGGGTGGCACACTTGATAAGTCAAACTTCAGGTAGGCGAAACCCTGTATTGCGTTGGCACTTACGTTGATAGTCTGGGCTCCCCCATAGTTAGTGCTGGGATTGGAAGAGTCAACGAAAGCATCTGCTGTTGGGTATAGTGTCGTCTTGATAGATCCAATAGCCGGATTTGCAGCAACCATTGAATGCTGAGGATAGCCTGACAGAAAGATTAGGATCAGCAGCAATGTGCTCACGCGCAGAGTGCGTTGTCGCATGAAGTGTTCGTTAACTATACTGCTTCAACCCGTTTATATGACTTGTGGAAGAACTTTCGATACAATCACCACGCAAGTTTGGCGAAATGGCAAGTGTAGGAATGGGTGATTAGTCTTCTGCCACGCTACCGTCAACGTTGGGTTTTGAATTTTGGGGGTAAAGTCCTATCCACCATCAAGCCCAAGCTTCACGGTATCATCAAACGGAAATTCATATAACTTGCAACCCTCTCAAGAAGACAAGATGCGATGACTTATGGGCTCAAAGGTTGCCATAGTTGAGTTTGAAAGAGATGTCTACAAATCCCTCAAAAAAGCGCTTGAGCTTTTAGGAAATGTGACCGATTTAAACACGTCTAAGCGCTCCGTTGTCATCAAAGTGGGTGTTTTCGACCAAAATGCAGAAAACCACTCTAGCGTCGGTGTGGTTGATGCTATAGTCAAAAGCTTCGACAAAGCCCCGAAAATTTACTTGGCTGAGTCAGACAACTATCGTGGGAAAGGCACAGAACGCCTGCAGCTCTGGAAAGAACTCTTCACCAACCGAGTCGTCCCCTTCAACCTTTCAGATGATACTGAAACCAGGAAAGTCAAAGTTGCAGATGAAGAGATGAAGTTTTCTCACATCTTGTTCAAACCCAACGTTTTCGTCAGCACACACATCCTCCGCACTTTCGAAAGAGGAACCATCCTCAAGAACCTCTTTGGGCTTGTACCAGACGTGAGTAAAGCACCGCTCCACAGGAAACTCGACACTCTATTGCCGGACATTTACGAAGCAATAGGAGGAATAGACCTAGCCGTCATAGACGGTACCTACCTGTATAGAGGTGCAGGAGCCAATCCACATGCTACAAAGGACGCCTCCAGATACAGAGTGAAAATGAACGATCTAATAGTTGGCAGAGACGCAATCGCCGTGGAAACTGTCGGAGCAATACTCGCAGGTTTGAAACTGGACAAAATGCCTATACTGAAAGAAGCCGTCAAGAGACATCTCGGAGAAGGAAACATAGATAATATCGAAGTCGTCGGAAGCTCGTTAGAGAAAGCCAGAGAGAAATTCTCAGCAGCAACTCACACTTTGAAATAAGAAAGTGTACTCGATTCCGACTAGAGCGTAGGCGTACGTTACCCACTATGATACGTTATGCCTTACTGAAATCTAGCATACAGTCCTACCCAAGCAGTACTCAAGAGTCACTGTTCTTTGTGGCAACGAGGAGGGGGCAAAGAATCGTCCAACCAAACCAACTTCAGTTTTCGAAAAGAGAAAAACGTGTGCCTGGATCTAGTCTCCTCGTTGCTTCAATGCTTTGGAGAGGCGTGGATCTGGCTTGAACTTTGTTCTGCATGGGTGTCCCTCTGCTCTGAGTATTTGTGGTTGCTTCAAAGTTGCGGCAACGGACCAGATAGTTCCCAGCTTGATTTTTTGCTGATGTGAACACACGTACCCCGTGTGGTTTGCCAAGATCTTCTGCGAATCATCTATACCGATTCTGCCTTTCTGTTCTTTGATTGCGTTGCAAATAGTCACGTATCTGGGTAGTGTGTCCCAGTTTGATTTCTGTCGTTCTTGCTGGTTTTCCATGTCTTGCATTTCTGGATGCACGAAATGGTTTGTGCAAACTATGAAGTTGTTGCCGTCTTCAGGTCGCCTGACTCTGTTTTTGTCTGGAGAAGCTTCAACAACCGCCAAGTCTCCAGTTTTGTCTGCGAGAAGATAGTTGCACGCCATCAATCCATGCGCATTTGTGAGCAGTTTCACAGCCTCATCTGCGGTACCGCATTTGTCGAGGACACATCTTAAAGCAAGACAGAAGCTTATCCCGGGTTTGACCACATTTCCTTCTACACCTGTCATGCCTATTGCCAAGCCTTTTTCGTTGACGCCATCTTCTCTTCCAATGAACACGTCTGAGTGGCCTAAGCTCCAGTAGCCTTCCAATGGACATGTCAAGTAGCTTTCCGAGTATTTCTTGAAACTGTAGAAAAAGTCATAATTGCGTCCAAAGACCACGTCAGAACCAGTGGAAACAGCAAATACGCTGCATGAGGGCTCAGGTTTGAAGGCACCAATGCCAAACATGAACGCCGAGACTTGTTCATAGGAACTGTGACAAGCATCAGCAAAACCCTTGATCTCTTCCAGTATGTCGGGGAAGACACGTTTGACCTCGCCTTCACTTTTTCTCCCAAATTCAAGTTTCTCGTCGGATTGCTCGGGGACTTTGAAGCCATGCTTGTACAGGATGGCTCCATATCGATGTCCCATCTCGTAATAAGTGCCTTTGACTATTGGATGAAACACTCATATCACGCTCCTGTGTCTTTGATTGCGTTCATTAGGGATAATCGTTTCCGAAGCCTACAGTGATTTTAGTTTCCGTTCAGTAACTTTATGTTCCGGAGGGCGAATTTATTTGCCCAACGGCAACATGACAAGTGATCTAGGTGGTTGAAATGAATAGCTATGAAAAGACCGAGAGAATATTGAAGGCGTTTGCAGACAAATCCCGGCTGCAAATACTCGAAAGCATACAGAACGGGGTTTCCAATCCAGGCGAGATAGCCAGAAAACTGGACAGGCACAGGTCAACTATCGAAAAACATCTCAGAGTGCTTCTGGCAGCGAAGATTGTAGAGAAAGTTCCATCATTGTCCAAGACAGGCCAGCTTGCAATTCGGTACAAGATAGCCGATAATGCGAACTTGCTTTTCATGGCAATCAGAGAAGCCTGCGATAGATTCTGAAGCCAACTAACCTTATTTCCGCGAAGAGCTTGAGTTAAGAGTAAAGCGATTTACAGGGAGAAAAAGTGAGAATTGGAAAAGAGATAGTCTACCGTCGTGGTACGCTTGATGATGTTCAGGTCTTGGTTGACCTTAGAGTCCGATTCTTGAACGAGCTTCTCAATCACCCGGAAAATAATGAAACTAGGGCTGTGAGGAAGTCTCTTCTGGAATACTTCACTGAAGCCATTCCTTCTAGGGATTTCGTTGCCTGGGTGGCAGAATATAGCGGGAAAATCGTTGCTACAAGCGGAATGGTTGTTTGGCAGAAACCTGCTTTATACGGCGGGGTCGAGTCCGGCAAGCTTGGATACCTCCTGAACTTTTATACAATTCCAGAAGCAAGAGGAAAAGGGATTGCTACTCGATTGCTGAACGAGCTGATTGGAGAAGCTAAATCAATGGGACTCAGATACGTGCATCTTCATGCTTCCAAAGACGGTGAACCCATCTACAGAAAGGCGGGATTTGTGGAACCCAAAACGCCAGAATTAGAATTGAGACTTGAATAAGCCATTCTGCTTCACTTGTATCGAATAAGAGAAACTGTCCTCAACTTAGCACAGGAACAGGAGGTGCAGCTCTGCGAGAAGGTTTCCAAACAATCCCCAATACGCCGCCGACCATTCCAAGGACAAGACCAACGACAAGCCCGCCCGTGGAGAAGACGCTTCCTAACGAGAACGCCAACACCACTACACTCCAAGCCACATGTTGCCTCGGCCTCACATACAGCATAACCGCGCCAAAAACCACCAGCGAACCGAAACCAACACCAAAAACTAGGAAATACAGCGCACCCGGCGCAGACCATAACTCGAGCGATGCCAAAGGAGTCAACCTGAAGACGACAAGCTGATCACTCATATCCGTGCTCGACCCAGGCTGAACACTGACCATAATCACTGCGGCGAGCAACAGCCCAACTACTAGAATAAGGATGCCGCCAGTCAGCGACAAGACGAAAGACGCTGTGGGCTTTTCTTCGTGCATGTCTATCCACTTTTCTCTTGGCTTTTCCCTATTAAAGAATTGCGATGGTGAGTTCAACAATGCGATCTTTCTTGAACTGACACGGGCTGGATGGCCTGAGTCCACTATTGGCGCGCGAGACGATGGCGTGAGCTAAGGGTATTTCTTCTTGTACACTGCAACCATGAGCAGCGTCGCCAACGTGAACAGCAGAAGAATCGAGCTAGGCTGGAACTCTGGAATTGCGTGCGGAGTCATCAGCGGATAATGGTCTACGTTCTGGGGGATAGCGATCAGCGGGTCGAGGACAACAGCACCGTCACCTATACCATCGCTGCCAGTCAAGTTCTGCCCTGGTCCACTGTACAAGTCAAGCCCGTTATAACCGCTCCAGTAGTTCCCGCCCGAAGGGTAACCATCGTTCCACGTGTTCATACCCTGAAGGCCCGTGACAAACTGCGCATTCTGGTCAAAGTTGTTGTGGAAAATCCGGTTCTGCAGAGAAAAGACGAAGGAAATCCCATACTGGTTACTTGCGATTTGGTTTTCATAAATCACGCAGTGTGGAGAATAGTTGAGCTCTATGCCGATCGCGTTGCCCGTGACATTATTCTGGAAAACGTTGCTTCCTGTAGAGTTGTAAAGCCACATCCCAAACTGATTGCTCAGTGTTATGCTGTTGCCGGAAAAGTTGCAGTCTGGAGAATGCTGAATGTTGAGGCCATACTCACAGCTTACTATGCTGTTCCTCGAAAGGTTGTTGCCCGAAGAAGAGCCCAGAAAGACCCCACCAGCGCTGTTTGCAATTTGGTTACCGACTATGCTGACGTTCGAGGAAGAATAAAGAAAAACACCCTCTTCATCGATTCCCGTAACACTGTTATTCCATATACTGATGTTTGACGAATGAGAAAGATAGATCCCCTCCAAGAACGACTTGACGACCAAGTTCCTGATCGTCATGTTGCTGTTCCCGGGCAGATAGATTCCGAAGTTGCTTCCTGAACCTTGAATAGTGTGACCCGCCCCATCCAAAGTCATGTTGTTCCTGTCAACCTGAATCCCGTCATCAACGCTGTTTATGTCGCCTGTCAAAGTGTAGACGTCACCGCTTCGCTGTATAGGCGCATACGAAGGCATAATCGACCCGTCAGAAAAAATATAGATCTTCTCAATCGCCCTAACACGGTTAACGTTCACGCTTGCACCTATCACGCCCACTGATAACAACAAAAACAGCAGCGGCACAAGTCTTCTGCCCATTCTGATACCAATACCACGTTTCTTCGTAATGATTTTTATGTCTTGCGGATGACAACATGCTCCACTGTAGTACACTCTTCTGGCGCGCAATCACGACCCTGAGACGCACGCTGCTAGTGGTCTAAAGTCTCCAAGACGGCAGCAGCAATTCCGATTTCTTCAGCAACAAGAGCTTGAATAAGACAAATCCTTGAATCCGAATTGAATGTGTGCAAGTCGTTCTCTCAGCACGCATGATTTGGGGGTAGAGTTTTACCCCAACCAACCCCAACGCTGGCATAGACGGAGACGGCCACGTAGGCCCAAAAGACCTCAACACACTCCTCGTACACTACGGACAATACGTGCCATAGTCTGCTTGACTTCTTCATCGAGAACTTGCACGCACAATCAAGCAGTGTTTGACATTTTCGTCTGCCTAAACGATTGTTGTAGAAGTCGACATCAAGTTAAAACACGGAAAATCCCATATACTATTCTATGTGGGAAAATCCGTGCTTTGACTTCAACCGAAGACTCTTGCGCAAGTCATAAATCGCGCGCGCATATTTGCGAACCATTCTGTTCAGCCTCATAGAATGAGTATGAGAGCTATGTTCCCAAGTTCACAGCCACAGTAATGAGGTCAAACACATTCGATTTCCTGCGCAAACATCAAATAACGAAAACGCAACAATGGTGGGTGAGCATGATAACCATTAACAAAGCAAGTCGCCACGGTATTCAAGCCCTTAGCAGAAAACTCTGGAAGTTATTGGAGGAAAAGAACGGCCAAGTTCATCAGGATAACGTTGCCAAGTTTGGCATACCAGAGGAATACGTTCGGAAAGCCTTTTCTGAAGAAGCATTGCTTGAAGCAGTTGCTTCTGGAAAGTCAACTTTTTATCTTGCGTTGGAGAACAGATGCAAAATCTTGGGCTTCGCTCAAACTGTACAAAAAGATGCAGAAATGGCGGAATTAGACCGCATTGTTGTTTTCCCAGAGCATATACGACAGGGAATCGGAACCCTGCTACTCAACAAAGTTATCAGAGACGAGAAACGCAAAGGAATCAAGAACATCGTGGTGAACGCTGGCAAAGAAGAAACCCATGCTAAAAGATTCTACGAAAAGAATGGTTTCAAACCAGCAAAAGAAGCAGTTGCAGAAGCGCCGTGGAGTAAGATAGCACTTGTCACCTACCAACTTCAACTATAATCTGCCCAGAGCGCGCGCCAGAAGGCAATTCCTTTCAGCACGCGCTAGTGCGCACATAGAATTATGTCCTCGGTTTTTCTGTGTATCACCTGCATATCCTCAGGATCGAGATTTGATAGGATTGCTTTGACATAGCCAAAGTCGAGATACATCTTAAATACTGTGCAAACTCCAGGTGCCCCGCCTAGTAGTCCAAAATCGCGTGGTTTTGCTGCTTTAGTGATCCCTGTGCGTGTTGGCGGAAGATATGCAAGATCAGTGTATTTTGGATTCAGCAGTTTATGATTGCGCAATGCAATAGAGAATCTCAGCAGGTCATCAGCTGTTGAGTATCCACCGCCAGCGGGGCTCCCCCTGACGCCTATAATAGATGAGTTCTCCCTCCGCGATCCTTCCAGACGATGCTCCAGATGCTCGTCCATGCCAGTATAACCGATTGCGAGATTTGGCACCGGCAAATCCATTTCGTAATGGTCGCTGTCGTTCATTTCAGCAGGCCTGTAGATGTGCTCTCTCACATAATCATAGTAATCATGACCAGATACAGACTCGATGATTTTTCCAAGAACGACATACCCAGCATTGCTGTATTGAATTTTCTTTCCGGGCTTGAAAGATAGGGGATCATCTATGAATAGGCTCATGAAATCGTCAACTGTTCTCAGCTTGTGTTTAGACGCCTCAAACTTCTCATTGAAGTAGCCACCCATACCTGAAGTGTGGTTTAACAGATGATTGATTGTGACTTTGCTGGCAACGTCAGAAGGGTAGTTTGGCAGATGTTTCGAAATGTAATCCCCTAATGATAACTTGCCTTGTTCAGCGAGTTGCATAACCGCAACTTTCGTGAAGATCTTGTTAATTGAACCAAGATTGAATTTTGTGTCAATTTGATTAGGTATCTCGAATCTTCTGCTCGCAAAACCATAAGCTTTCCTAAAAATCGGCGTCTCATCTTTAGCAATCAGTACACATCCAGAAAACTTGTCTGCAGCCACTTGTTTTTGTAGAAAAGCGTCAAGTTCTCTGACCCAAGATTTGCTTTTCAAGTTTCTCACTAGTTCGAAAAGAAAAATAACTGGAAACTGTCTTATAAAGAGCGCGAACTAACATGACATGAAATGTCGAATAGGGTGGTATTAACAATCTATCCATCGTCGTGGTTTGGGTTTGGTTGGGGTAAAGTTTTATCCCACACACAGAGGCGGTAGATGCTACGCTGACGCTGAAATGTCCTACGCTGGAGCTGAACAGTGTCTGTGGGTCGGTGTACTAGGCGCGTGCTCAGCTATTGGTTAAGATAAGCACGGCAGCCATGAGGATTAGCCACATTAATCCTATATGGAAAACGTATAAGAGAAAGCCGGAAAATAGCAAACTGAAAAACAAATAGAAGTCAATGACTGTGAAACCAGAACGTTACGTAGTAATAAAAGACTATAAATCTCCCTATCCTGACCCGATAGTTTTTGAGAAAGGAGAAAAAGTCGAAGTTTGTCAGGAATTTAAGGAAGACTCTGATTGGAAGAATTGGATTTGGTGTGAAGGAAAAGACGACAAAAAAGCTTGGGTTCCAAAACAGTATCTCAATGTCGATGGTAGAAATGGAATATTCAACAGAGACTATAATGCTATGGAGTTGAGTGTCCAGGTTGGAGAAATATTGGTTGTTTATGAAATCGTCAATGGTTTTGGAATGTCGGAAAAACCAGATGGGACAAAAGGCTGGGTGCCAATAAGAAATATGGAGATTGAAGAAAAGTAGATATTCCTAACCCGTTGTGTGATTCTAATATTTGTCTGTTCCAAGAATCTTCTTCAACTCAGCTATAGCTTTTCCGCAAAATCAGAATTGGTTGGTTAGTTCGTGAGCTTTACCCCAAATCCACCTGATTAAGAAAACTTCAACTCCTCATATTGATTTTGGCATGGTTTTCCATACAGGACTTTGACAGTTTTTCTGCTGGGATAGAAAACGACTGAGCGTAACGTGCTGACGGCGTCGGCATGGCGACATAGGGTCAACATAGAGGGTTTATTGTCTTGGCCGTGGTCTCGAAGAATCAAGGTTATCTTGCTCTCGTCCACTTTCTCCTTGCCTTTCAGCAGTTCTTGCGCCCGCTTCAATCTCTGCTCACTGGACTCATGAACTCGGACACCAAGAGATTCTTTCGGTGTGCCCCTGCCAAAGTAGACAGCATTGCGTGGTATCTCATACTTCCGCATCTCATCTGATTTGTAGTGATTTGTATTGATCACTTGACCATCCGCCGCATTGCTCGTTGCGAAATGGTTGGAAGTGATTTCAACGGTTCTTATGTTGCCTTCAGCGTCAGCAAGTGTCAAAACGGCGTCATGCCCGCCACGTTTTGCCTGTGTTATGAATCGCGCTGCCTCATCAGCAGTTTTGCACGTTTCCATCATCTCTTGCAGTGCCAGCGATAGAGGCACGTAGCACTCTGGCTCATCGAGGCTGTATGCAAGGTTATACGTTGCCGTCAAACCATGCTCGTTCATTCCATCCAGCATTCCAGCCAACGGCGCCATCTTGCATCCGAGAGTTGAGTAGCCTTCTTTCGACTTCGTCTGGCATGTCAGTTGGTATGGTTCCAAGATGCTCAGGTAGTCGAAGTTCTTGCCAACTATCGTTTCCCCTGTTATCGTGCGGCTGGGACCGAACGCCAGTGTGGTGCAAGCCTCAATTCGGTAGCTTGGTTTGCCTATCAATAACTCCATTGCTTGCATGAACAGGATGTGGGACATGTCTGTCTCTGCCCCCTCTGCTATGCCGCTCATCCGCTGTGCTTGTCTGGGGTAATACTTGAAAATGTCGTTCGTGAGCAGTTTTCCAGCTCGACGCTTTGCAATCATTACGAAAAGTGAAGCAGGCAACAAGCGGGGCTTCATGAGTTTCACAAAATCGAAATTCGGGGTTTTCTCAAGGAGTTCGTGTATTTGCTCACGACTAGCCTTCCCCTGTTGAACACCTATCTCATGATGAGTGCCCGAGAAAACATGCAATCTCACGTTTGTCAAAACGGTCACCCCATTTTTGCATTTGGAAGAACTTGCTTATAAAACGTTCAGAATTGCGTCATTTGGGCAAGTATACCCAACCCGATTTCTTCTCAGTTCCAAATGGAGAGTCCGGCGCGATTCCTCTTTTCTCTCTCCGAGATTCGAGGGACAAAGTCTTATCTAACCAACCGACATGCGGTTTTGCGGAAAAGTTATAGCTAAACTAGGAGAACAGTGTTGGCTAAGGTGTAATTAATGGTTGACGTGAAAGAGCTGCTGAAGTACAACGAGATTGTAAGGCACAGGTATTTTGAAAGCTGTGTCAAACTGTCTTGGGATGAGTTCACTAAGAATAGGGAAGCGAGCTTCAACTCGATTAGGAACATACTTGTCCATACTCTAAGCGCGGTAGACTTCTGGTTGGATTTCCTGCAGAAAGAAAACCTTCATTCCAAGAGGAAGTTCGATGAATACAGGACCTTTGACGAAGTCAGAGCTTACATGGAACATGTTGAGAAAAGGACGCATGACTATCTTGACCCATTGTCAAAGAAAGAACTGCAAAAAACGTACACTGTCACGGGCGAAGGTCACAAGGCCACCAAGATCACAGCTGAAGATGTCCTGATCCATGTATTCGAGGAAGAAGTCCATCACAGAGGCGAACTGATAGCACTTTTTTGGCAAATGGGCGTCGACCCGCCATCGATGGGATGGAAAGGACTCTGATAGAAGACCACACGAGACATTGCGTGCACTGGCAGAATCGCATATTTGATTCCGATAGCCCTCCCCCTCTGCTGCTCTTGCCTATCGAGTAGTGGCTTGAATTGCCTGAAGGAGATAGTGTGGATTTGAGGAATAGAAAAGGAAAAAAGTTAACGCGGCACGGGTGGCGTCTCCTTGGACTTGGTGAAAACAGTTCCGTCGTCTGCAACCAGAGTGATCTCGTAAGTGTATGTTGTTCCTGGAGGATCTGACCATTTCCAATCAAACTCCTGTATTAGTAGTACAATCCGACTGCGCGGCGCAATGGTCATTGGAAGTCTGGGGTAGAGATTCGGAAATACCAATGGTTCGTTACCTATTTCGGTTCCATTTACAGACACCGCAACTAGCGTCAGGCTTGTATTCTTATTGTTTTCCACTACCACCCATATCATTGAATCGTGTAATCGTGTAGCCCCGAACTGAATCTTCGTTATCCCGTAGCCAATTGGCCTACTCATATACAGATAGACCGCAACAACAAGGAGTATAGCCACCATAACCGCCAGAATGAAAACCGCAACCTTATGTATTACCCTCATACTGCTTCTCCCATCAATCTTCTCTTTCACACTTTCTGAGCGAAAGGCTGAGTCTTACTCCAAATCCGAACGTACGCCCTAGAAAGATAGGACTTTCTGGCTTTCCTCTATCCACTTGGAAAGCCCTGTTATCGTACCCATTTTTATCCCTACGACTAGGTCCAGCTCTGTCAATCCTCTTAGATTCATGCTGGTGTGGCAAACATTGATGTTTGCGCCTACCTTGACAAGGTCTGCAAGCATTTTTCCTATGTTGTAGAAGCCTTTAGCAGGTTTCTGCCCCTTCTTGGCTGCGTTCACGGCATCTCCAATCAGGAATATATTGATTTTCATCTTCGCGCTGGAACAAGATAGTGCTTCTGCTAATCTCAAAGCGTTCCAGATTCGCTCATCTCCATACGGGGAACTACTGACAATCATCGTTATGGTTTCCATGCACCCAGCTTCCTTGTCTCCCGTAGGCCATTCTGGTTTGAACAGATCGGTTAGACAGTTTATAGTCTTATACGGATAAATTTTCGCCATAGACACGCGATATACGCGTGGGAAACAACTTTTATGATTGCAACACCTCATAGTTCCTTGGTGAGTTATTTGAAGGTCAATGATGTCTCTTTTCTGATTGGAGGAGAAGCTGGAGCAGGAATATCACGTTCAGGGTTCCTCTTTGCCAAGGCTTGCATGCGAGGCGGACTACACGTTTTCGGCGCAAACGATTATCAATCGCTCATAAGAGGCGGACACAACTTCTACACCGTAAGAGTATCCGGTGAAGAAATACGTTCGCAAGCTGACCAGATCAGTCTGCTAATCGCATTGAACGCTGAAACAGTCATGTTACACAAGCATGAGCTTGTGGCCAGTGGGGGAATCATATGCGACCAAGAGGACGTAAATCTCAGCACGGAACCACTTGGCCGACAGGACTTGAAAATCTACCCAATTCCACTAAGAAAGATTGTTGTTGATGAACTGAAAGAGCCGCACAACCTCATAATGAGGAACACCGTGGCCTTAGGAGCCGCAAATGCCCTTACAAACCACGATTCCGCGCTACTGGAAGAAGTCTTGAAGGAAACGTTCAAACCGGAGATCGCTGAATCAAACATAAAAGCAGCTAGAATGGGATACGATTACGTCAAAAAGAATTTTGAAAACGATTTCCAATTCCAACTGAAGAAAACCGCGTCTGCGGGCAAACGGCGAATCTTCTTGAGCGGCAACGAAGCCATAGGCCTAGGCGCATTGAGAGCTGGCTGTAAGTTCTTCGCGGCCTACCCAATGACCCCGACAACGGGTCTACTTCATTTCATGACTTCAAACGAAAGAGACTACAACATGATCGCAATGCAGCCTGAAGGAGAGATAGCCGCCATAAACATGATTGCTGGCGCAGCCCATGCAGGCGCTAGAGCAATGACGGCAACCTCGGGAGGCGGCTTCTGCCTCATGAGCGAAGGTGTTGGAATGACCGGAATGACTGAGACACCCGTCGTCATCATGGTGGGTCAAAGACCTGGACCCAGCACAGGATTGCCCACTTACTCAGCGCAGGGGGACTTGAGATTCGTGATTCATGCTGGGCAGGGCGAGTTTCCGAGAGTCGTGATAGCTCCTGGCGACTTGGAAGAATGCTTCTACGAAACCATGCGAGCCTTCAATTGGGCTGAGAAATATCAGATCCCCGTCATTCTCCTGACAGACAAGTACGTTGCTGAGAGTGAGACGTCGGTGGAACCTTTTGACATGGATCGAGTGAAGATTGAACGTGGGCTATTCATGAACGGACAATATGGGAGCGATGAAAAGGAGTACTCTAGATATGAGGTCACGGAGACGGGAGTATCCCCAAGAGCAGTTCCTTCAGCTAAGAGAGCGATCGTCCACGCCAACTCGGATGAACACGACGAGCACGGGATTACTAGTGAAGACCCAACCGTGACAACGATGATGATGGACAAGAGATTGAGAAAGCTCCAAACGATAGTCAGAGAGTTCGAAGAAAGAGAAGTCGAAACCACGAAGTTTTATGGACCAGAAGAAGCTCAAGCAACGATCATCTCTTGGGGCTCAACCAAGGGCCCCATCAGAGAGGCCATGAAAATCCTTGCCCCTGAAGGAATAGCAATCAACTTTTTGCAGATCCTTTACCTGCACCCGTTCCCAAAAGCCAAAGCGGAAAAAGCCCTCGAAAAAGCCAAGAAAACAATAGTTGTAGAGCAGAATAAAACTTCTCAACTTTCCAGCCTAATTCGTGAGCATTTGCTCAGAAAACCAGACCATAAGATCTTGAAATATGACGGAAGACCATTCAGCCCAGAACATCTCAGCGAGCGCATTAAGGAGGCGCTCTAAAATGGTGGCTCTGAAAGACCTCAATACTCCCGCCAAGAACACATGGTGCCCAGGATGCGGAAACTTCGGCATACTTTCAGCATTCAAGAACGCTCTCGTCGAGTTAGGCCTCGAAAGAGAACAGGTTGTCATGGTGTCTGGAATCGGTTGCCACGGAAAAATAAGCGACTACGTGAACGTGAATACTTTTCACGGCATTCACGGAAGAGTCCTGCCCTTGGCAACTGGCATAAAACTTGCTAACCCAGACCTAACCGTCGTAGGTTTCAGCGGGGATGCAGACTGCTACGATGAAGGCTGGGATCACTTCTGTCATGCCATCCGAAGAAACATGGACTTGACTCTGATCGTTCACAACAACATGATCCTAGGCTTAACCACAGGACAGACCACAGCAACGAGTCAAACAGGCTTCAAGACAAAATCCACTCCTTTCGGAGCAATAGCCACGCCACTAAACCCGATTGCTCATGCCCTCATTAGCAACGGAACATTTGTCGCCCGAGGCTTTGCAGGAGACCCCAAACACCTCACAACCCTTATAGCTGAAGGCATCAAACACAAAGGTTTCAGTTACATTGACGTTTTCCAACCGTGCGTGACTTTCAACTACCTCAACACTTATGAGTGGTTCCGCCAACGTGTCTACAAACTTGAGGGCACAGAGCACAATCCCGCTGATAGGGATGAAGCTTTAGAGAAAAGTTTTGAATGGAATGATCGTATACCCATAGGGGTCTTCTATAGAGAGAAACGCGCGACTTACCGCGACAACCTTACACACCTGAAGGACATATCGCTCACCAAGCTACCTCTGGAAAACGTTGATATCAACTCAATACTTGAGTCGATGAAGTAGACAAAGTATAATACAACCCGAAAACAAAGTGCTTAATCGTGATTAGTATGGAAGAAAGAAAGCTGTATAGCTTGCCACAACTAGCGTTCGGATATAACGAGCTTGCGCCACATATTTCTGAACAACAGCTAACTATACACCATCAAAAACACCATCAAGCATACGTGAACGGCGCAAACAACATACTGCAGAAGCTTGACAAAGCTCGAAAAGAAAACACGGAACTGGACATCAAATCCACCTTGAAGGAACTGTCATTCAACATCGGAGGCCACTTGCTACACTCACTGTTTTGGGGGAACCTGATCCCGCCAAACAAGGGCGGCGGAGGAAAACCCAGCGGAAAACTGGGCGAAGCGCTGGAAAAAGAGTTTGGAAGTTTCGAAAGATTCAAAAAAGAGTTTTCACAGGCTGCCTCCAGCGTGGAAGGTTCAGGCTGGGCCGCTTTGACTCTGTGCAGACAGACAAATAGGCTGATAATAATGCAGATAGAGAAGCATAACACCAACGTGTATCCTATGTTTCGAATCTTGATGGTCTTGGACGTTTTCGAGCACGCGTACTATATCGACTATAAGAATGACAGAGTCAAATTCATTGAAGCCTTCTGGAACATTGTCAACTGGACAGAAATAGACAAGAGACTTGAACAGGCACTAAAATAAGCCACAACACTCCACACTTTTCCGTTCACATGGCAATCGTAATCCTTGCCTCAGCGTAAGCCGTCATCAAATGCCAACTGACACCAGCGCGCGCTATAGTCTTCTCTCATTGGTTGTCCTAGTGACGCAGGGAGCTGGCTGCAAAAAGCAGGTTGTCGTCCTGTCTAGTGTTGTAGTTTGCTTGAGGTCAGTAATGTCAACAAAGCCTTAAGTAAAACCTAAGGTGTACACTATCATGAGGAGGAATTTTGATGAACAAGATCATTCAGTTTGGGTTGATCATGATGCTGTTGTCAGCAAGTATTGGAGTTTTACATTATGTTGATGACGTTCGATACGCGCAGATCCGAGCAGGAAACCAAGAATATAGGTTGGCAGGTGGGCCTGTGTCAGCTGGTTCTCAAGGCTCTTCAAGCTCAGAATCCTCTGAGAGTAGCGCTTCGAGGTCTTCGTCAGGTTCAGCGCAGACAGCCTCCTCCAGCTCAGTGCCAACGTCAGGATCATGTGTTGTGAAGGTGGAAGCTCCATCAGTTGTTCGTCCAGATGAAGTATTCGATGTGAGCGTCATAGCAGAAAACATTCCAAGTGAGAGTGATGAAGGAGAAGGCCTGTACGGCTGGGAGTTTGTCTTAAGATGGACCCCAGATGCAATCTGTTGTGTGTCCGAAGCGGTCAACTGGGGCCTTTGGCCTGCTTGTCTGGGTCCGTGGGTTGGCTCTCCGATAGACAACGCGCATGGTACGTATCATCAATGTCTTACTGCAAGAAATCCATCTGAGAGTATTGCAGGAACCTTTTGGCTTGCCAATCTGACGTTTCGTACAGTTGACCATCCAGCGAGATTTGAAACAGGTCTAAACCTCACGAATGCTGCTGGTTTAACATATGTTCTATTGACCAAATTGGGATCTGATATCCCGCACTACTATGTCAGCGGACATGTGCGAATCAACGGCTTAAGTTCTAATAGCACTAGTAGAAATCCTCAGGAACCAGGCTACGACGAGGAAGTCGAAGTATCAGTTGACACATCAGGAATAGTCATTAACGAAACTGCGCAAGTCAGCCAAGCTTTTCTTTCCTACGAAGTTGACTCGGTTTGCCGCAACGTTTCAATGAATAGGCATGATACCAAGTTCAAAGCGACGATACCCGCACATCCCTATGGAAAGACCGTGCAGTACGAGATAAGCGCAGGCGATGCAAATGGAAACTGGGGCAAGTCCAACACATTCTCGTATACTGTGATCGACGCGAAGGCCCCGGAAATAGCCTCTGCCAACTTAGAGCCAGCATGTCCATATCCTTACGTGCCTTCAAACATCACTAGAGCCAGTGAACCCACTCTGATCAAAGCAGCTATTGGCGAGCCAGCAAATGCCAGTGGAATGGCAGTAGCTTTGCTGTCATATAGGACTGAAGGTTCTGGATGGTGGAACACGACTATGACATATACCCTGACAAGTGGCTTCTGGACTGTTGTCATACCTGGACAGGCTGGGAATACCACCGTCGAGTTTCGTATCGCAGCTTATGACAAGGCTGGAAATGAAGCGGTGTATACTGGATTTTTCACCGTGAGATCATTGTCCACAGGTGACATAAACGGGGATGGCTTTGTAGATGCCACAGACACAGAGATTCTAAGCGAACACCTTGGGGAAATCAGCCCGTAAATAAGCGTCAGAATCTTCACTGCATCTTCCATCCTTCTTTTTCCTGTTGCAGCTGCATACATGGTCTCGCCCGCAAAACGGGCAACTGCAGATCTGGCTCGATTGGTCTGACAAGGATGGGGGCCATCTGTTGGCTCTAAAACGTGTTGGAGAAGCTTATCTGTTCAGATCCTTCATCATTCGTGTATACGGTTACCAAAATATTATATCGATGTTGGCCAGTAAGTCATCACAAGGTTGGTGATCGGATGGACATCAAGAAGGTTTCAGGAAAGAACAGCAAAAACAAGGTCTTCATTTATGCTCTAAGTACTTGTGCATGGTGCAAAATGACGAAACAATACTTGAAAGACAACGAAGTCCAATTTGAGTACGTTGATGTTGACAAGTGTAGCGGTGAAGACCTTGAGAAGATCAGGGAGGACATCCAAAGCAAGGGAGGAAGCTTGAGTTACCCCGTGATAATAGTAAATGATAAGACTTTGATAAACGGTTTCCGCAAGGACAAGATCAAGGAGACCTTGGGGGTTTGACAACTCTCGAAAAGGTGCGGCAGAGAGCTGAATCTGACGCGAAAACTTACGGCTATTACCTGAACCCAGATCCCAAGTTTTTACAAGATCTTCTGGAAGGACTCAGAAGCAACGAGGAACGTCTTGGCTATCCAGCATGCCCATGTAGGTTTGCATCTGGGAAACTGGAGATCGACCGAGACATAATCTGCCCATGCGACTATCGAGACCCAGACGTTGCCGAGTTTGGAGCATGCTACTGCGCCTTATACGTTAGGAAAGACGTGTCTGAAGGAAAGATCCCTGTGCAACCAGTGCCGGAACGCAGGCCGCTGGAAAAACAAACCAGATCCTATTCAGTAAGCCATGATACTCAGCCCGAAAAGAAGACGGGAATTGCGTCGGCCGCGAAGCAACCACCCAAAATCAAGAAGAAACTTTGGTATTGCAAACAATGTGGGTATGTAGTGTACAGAGAAGACCCACCCTACATTTGCCCGATATGCAAAGCGAAAAGAGAGATGTTTGCAGAGATATCGATACGCGTAGAAGACGTTGGATAGACATAGTTAGCGAGTTACCTTAATTCCAATTTCCTTCCAATCTTTCTTGATCCCACGCAAAGAAGTGACTGCGCCCACGATTGTACCGCTCAGAATCTTTGATACAAACTCGTTCAGCTCTATCTCTTCACCGTCAACCAGAAGCTTGATACCCATTCTGATCACCTCAAAGCAATGACTGAGCTGGAAAAGTAAAAGCTTTTTCTATAGGGTATTAAGGAAGAACGTGAGACTACGTGTGGAGGCACCAACTTGAAACAACCACAGAACACTAACAGCGACGACCAAAACAGAACACTAAAGATCATAGAACTACTGGAAAAAGAGCACCGAGACGCAAAGATCGCCCTAAACCATACTAATCCATTAGAGCTCTTGATCGCAACAATTCTCTCTGCACAGTGCACGGACGAGAGAGTGAATACAGTAACAAAAACCCTTTTCAAGAAATACAGGAGTGTCGAAGACTATGCCGGAGCAGATTTGAAGAAACTTGAACAGGCCATAAGGTCAACAGGCTTTTACAGGAACAAAGCTAGAAACATCAAGAAATGCTGCCAAATGATCTTGGATAAGTTTGGTTCGCAAGTGCCGAGAACAATGGAAGAGATCCTTGAATTGCCAGGGGTAGCCAGAAAAACAGCCAACATCGTATTGTCAAACGCGTATGGAGTTGTTGAAGGAATAGCCGTCGACACGCACGTTCGCAGGCTTTCAAGAAGACTTGGGCTTACAGCAAACGACAATCCGGATAAAATAGAACAGGACCTGATGAAACTTGTTCCAAAAAGCAAGTGGATGAGATTCACGGAATCGCTGATTTTTCATGGAAGGAAAACATGCACTGCAAAGAGACCAAAGTGCGAAACGTGCGTTGTGAACAAACTCTGCCCATCAGCCTTCACTTTTGGATGAAATTCTGGCAAAAATCATTTTAAGCTTCATCGATGACACATTGAGGCTATGACCGAAATTACTGTTCTTGGTTTTGCTGGGAGCCTGAGAAAAGACTCCTACAACAAGGCAATACTGCGAGCAACTGTTGAGCTGGCGCCGGAAAAGATGCGGATCGAAGTTTTTGACCTCGAAGGAATACCCCCATTCAACCAAGACCTAGAATCACAACCCCCAAAGAGAGTAAAAGAGTTTAAAGCAAGAATCAAGGCAGCGGACGCGATTCTGATCGCCACGCCAGAGTACAATTACTCGATCCCAGGAGTCCTCAAGAACGCGATTGATTGGGCTTCGAGACCACACAGTGACAACGCGTTCGAGAACAAGCCGGTAGCTATCATGAGCGCGTCCGGGGGAATGCTTGGCGGCGCGAGAGCGCAATACCATCTTAGACAGACGTTTGTTTTCCTTAACATGCACCCAATCAATAGACCAGAAGTGATCGTGCCGTTCGTTGACGAGAAGATCAATGGAAAAGGCAGGGTCGTGGACGAGAAAACCAGAAAGAAAATAAAGGAACTGCTTGAAGCCCTAGTCATCTGGACCGAGAAAATTCAGAAATAGAAAACTGAAAAATCCATAACTGTTATTAGTTCGCCACCATATTTTAGCGAGCGACCGGTGTGATCGGATCGATTGTCGCTTGAAATCCAAGAACTGCTGGACGTCATAAGAGTAATTGTTCTGATAGACCTCAGCAAAGGAAACACAATGGGGAAGTCTTCACTCAAGAGCAAGATCGACAAGATCTGCACAGGCCACATGTGCGTCGAAACGAGCGACTTGGAAAACGCCTTGAGGGACATGTCCAGTGAAGGGTTAGTCTCGTACAAGAATGAGGGCGTTCAACTTACTGAACAAGGCCTCAAGCTCGGCAAAGAATGGCAAAGCTTGCTCATGAAAAAAGAACCCATAATTGAGGTCGTGGCGGGCTTAGTTGACGGTTCCATCACTGGACTTGTCGTGACTCTTTCAGCCTTCATAGCAAACCTAGGCTTCAAAGCCGCAGCCTTCGCAGCTTTCCTGTCATTAGCTGCTGTCTCAATAACGAATTTCTCCAGCTTTTTGCTCGGCGGAATAACCGAGGATTTAGCAGACATGCTGACTCTTCAGACTCTTATAGACTACAGCTTAAGTGACATCCCAGACAAGACTGAACGTGACAAGTCATTGCTACTAGTCAAACAGCTATTCACTGTCTTGCATAAGGAGATAAGCAGGTCGAATCTGTATGCAGCAGTGATCTGCAGCACGACCACTTTTGTGGCTGGCGCAATACCTATAGTAGGTTTCCTAGCATTGCCGAGACCATACGACCTTACCCTGTCCCTCACGATAGTTGCAGTAGTCACCGGAATCTTCCTTGTGCGCTATCGCTCCAAGAGAACAAAAGTACATTGGAAAATAACACTACTCGAAACAGTTGCAATAATCATGGTTGCAACCATCGCGTCGCTCGTGATGGGCGGCATCTCTTAGGATAAGGCATAACCGTAGCGAAAGAAACAGAAAAAGAGACTACTTTGAATTCTATCTTTAAGTTTCCTTGGTTATCCTTTGGTGCTCTTTCATCATGCACCTATTCATAATCACGGTCAATCCTGCATTTCTCGCGGTTCCAGCAGCTTGTTCATTGACTATGCCGAGTTGCATCCAAACCACGTAAGGCACGCCACATGACTGCTTTAGCGTAACGGCATGATCCACTATTGAAGGCACCTCCGCAGCGGGTCTGAAAATGTCAATGATCTCCACTGTCTTCTGAATTTCCGTGGGCATTTCAAGAAGGCTTTTGTAGCATTTCTCTCCTAAGACCTCATTCATAAAAGGGTTTACGGGTATGATCCGAAAACCATGATTCTTCAGGTACTCAGCAACTCGATAACTGTCCTTGGATGGATCACGCGACAACCCCACAACAGCCACGATTCTGTATTTCCTCAGAGCCTCTTCCACATCTTCCTTGCTCACCTTCTCAGCCTCCACAGATTGATCAATTAGACGACGTAGTTCCGCAGATCTGAGCTCTGCCTAATGCATTGCTTGGATCTTTCAAGCATATCCTCAAGCACTTTTCTCAGATCCTCTTCAGGCATGAAGCTTACGGTCTGCCCAATCGGTCTCCCCTGACAGAAAAACATCAACGTTGGCGTGCCCATCACACCGTTTCCAGTGGCTAACTCTTGGTTTTCAGATGACTCCAGAACATTCAGTTTCACGAATCTCATTCTTTCCTTGTATTCCTCGCTCATCTCGTTGAATATTGGGCTGAGTCTGAGGCACCAAGGACATTGATCGTGCCAGAAGTAAACCACTGTCAACACGTTTGATTTCAGAACCTCCTGAGTCCAGTTAGAGGCGCTTACCTCAACCACGTTCGCCGTATCGACCACTTCGTGGTTGGTATTGGGACTGAAGCGTATTAAGTGTTTGACTTGACGGAAAAGAAAATGATCACTTCTTTCTTGTTCTAAATCTATGAATGAAATAATACAGAATGATGGTTAATCCAATCATCGTTAGCACGATCGAAGCTATCATCACTGCAATATCGTTTGTCTCCAAGATGAACGCCACCGAGATCGTGGCTAGGAAAATACCTAGGTAGAAGCTGGTCTGGCTGTGGAAAAACTGTGAAAACTCGTTAAGAATTATCCTGGAAAACCGAAACAGCAGAATGAGGATTGAAGCGAATGCAAGAAATATCATCAGAAACGTGAAGGTGATTCCAGTCCAGTATTCTGAGGTGAGCAAGAGACCGACTTCATCGCCGATTATTCCTCCTCCTGCACCGAAAAGGATTGCTGCAACGCGGTTTATTCGTTCGTTCTCGTAGCTTATTCCCAGCCAGCCTCCTATGGCTAGTATGATCAGACCATACCAGTAGTGATGAATGTGATAGCCTCCGCTGATCAAAACAGTGCTGGGACTCAGCGTAGTGAAAATTCTGGCAACCATAAAAGAGGCCAAGAAAGAAACCAAAGCCAACACAGAAAGGTTAGGTCGCTCCTTTATCTTCTCATTCTCAACCATTTTCACAGCGCCTTGTCTTGAGTTGTATCCTGAATTTACTCACGCCCGATCAGGATTTCCTTCAAAATCTTATGAGGGTTTCTCTGCAGTATTTCTATTTTATGGAATCCTACTCAAAGTGGCCTCAAAGGATTGCTCTCGACCTCTGCGAAAAACGGCAATTCTCATCTTGCCCTCGACTTTTCTGTTGCGGATTTCACCAAGCAGATCCTCAATGCTGTGGATCGGAGCACCATCTATCCTCAGAATCATGTCACCAGCCACAATTCCAGCACGCTGCGCAGGACTCTCATCAACGACTCTGGTCACGAGAACCCCACGATCAAGAGACAAGTTGTAGTAGCGAGCTAGGTCATCGGTAACGCTTAACCCTATTATTCCAAGCCACGGTCGTATGGAAGTGCCCTCTTTAACCATTTCTCCCGTGCAGTTCTTGGCAGCGTTTATCGGAATCGCAAATCCCAATCCCTGTGCAAAAGGAATTATCGTAGTGTTAATCGCAATCACTCTTCCTTCAAGATCCACAAGTGGGCCTCCGCTATTGCCCGGGTTTATGGCAGCATCTGTTTGAACAAGATTTTCCAAAAGCCCTCTTTGTGATTCTATCGTTCTGTTCACTGCACTTATTACGCCCGAAGTCACCGTAGGACCTCCTGACAAGCCAAAAGGGTTTCCGATTGCGTAGACTCTCTGTCCAACTCTTATCTTGTCTGAATCTCCCAGTTCCGCGGCTGGCAACTCTTTCCCATCGACCTTCACGACTGCCGTGTCATGCACTGCGCATGATCCTACAGTCTTCCTTGCAGAATTTGGCCATTCCACAACGTCACGTTAATTTTTTCAGCACCGCCAACAACGTGATTGTTTGTGAGCATGAAACCCTTCGGGTCTATCATGGTTCCAGAACCCATGCCCTCGATTGGAACGGCTTGATAGAACATGTGATTGACGATCTTGATTGTGCTTATGTTGACTACGCTTTTGCTCATTTTCTCAAGAATATCCAAAACGGCTTTCTCATCGAAAGAAGACAAGCAATCACCCTTCAAATGCACATGAATCATTCGTTAGGCAGAAATCGCATTCACTTGCCTTGATTGCTGGTTCGGTCTTCTGGCAGAATGAACACATCAGATTCGTTCTTCGTATGGCTATGCATGTCTGGCAAAAGATCAACAGGAAGCTTTTTCTATTGTGCGCTTCATTCACGAGCAAAGCTATCATTTTGTCCATCAAAGGCTGGATTTCATCAATGTCATCGATTTTTATGACGTAGCCTCTGACCTTGCAGGTGTATTTGCTCACCGCTGACTGCGATATCCCAAGAATTTTTGCTACTTGATCCTGTTTCAATCCGTGCTTTTCAACCAGTTGCTGCGCCATCAACGCTTTTACTGCTGGTATAACAGATTTCACCGCAATTTCACAGGGGATTATCGTGGTTTTTTCACCCGTCTGCTTCGTATTCTTGTGGGAAAAGGTATATAAACATGACGTATGTCATAATTGTATGACGTATGTCATGATGGGGAAAGCAAAATCAACCACGTGTCTAACCAAAAACACTCCTTTCTCCCTGCCCTGTCATGACACGCACAATTGAGGCGTACTATTCAATGAATATTGATGATCATGGAAACAAATTTGAAGATTCACAAGCCAAAATGGAATTGGTAGGAACCATTGAGAAGATTGATGAAACCTGTAGTAGATGTAAACCGTTGTCAATGGTTTCATGTGTGACAAACTGCAAGGTCTGGAGGCTCAAAAACGAACTCAGAGAACTTCGCAAAAGAACACAAGAAAAAGACTTCACCACATCACTCCTTAATACGATAAAGAGCAGGAGACGCCAGCAGGTTCTGGATCTCGTTTGTAAAGGACACCACTCGATAAGCAGACTTCAAGACGAACTCAAGAAACAGGGCTACTATCATAGTCAAAACACGATACTGGAAGAATACATCGCCCCTTTGGTCAAGAATGATCTTGTGAAGGTCGATCAAGAAACATATCATCCTACGTTGTTCGGTGCCAAACTGAATGAGTTGACTACGAACTCCTTTGACCTCGAAACTATTTTGCCTCCACACTCTGAATGCTATGAAGAAGCAGTATTATCCAGCCTCGCAAGTGAGCCTAGAACCTACGAAGACCTAAAGGGCACCATTTCGCCCGTGAATCTTGCCCGAGTCATAAGTCGCCTGCAGAAAACACGGCTAGTGGAAACAAGCAAGGAGAAAGATTACGTATTCTTCTTCACAACGAAGAGAAACCCGGCAAAGGAACAGCTTTCACAGACAGAGAAAAAAGTCTACGAAAACATTGCAGAAACAGGCATCTCTGCCAAAAAGATTGCTGAAAGAGCAAAGATCTCGGTCAGAAGAACCTACAAGTATCTCAGACGGCTGAAGGGAAAGAAGATGGTTTTTTCGAGAAAAAAACCAAAGCTTTACGCCCTGACTGACAGAGGTCTTCAGACGGCCACGATTCTAAAAGAAATCTGCGGTCTGGCCTATCAGATACCAGCAATTGCATCACGACTTGTCAAAGCGTGGCATGCGAGTGGACCCGAAGTCGAAGTCAGCAGAATGGAGCCTGCAGAAGATAACGTTTCAATTCCAATTACTGTCATGCGACGTACTAGGCTAAATCACCCCTAGGCAAAATGGGCATGGCTAGACCCCTCACTAGTTCAATTCTATTAGCCAACGATCAAGAATGCTGGCGTACTCTTCTGTTAAGTGATTTTGTACAGGTTCTTATGATATTTTTCTCGTCTTCTGCAATGTGTCGCAAAAGCAGCTTTAAGCCTCATCTTTGGTGTGCTTCATCTCTTCTTCCACGTGTGCTAAGACGTCAGCTTCCATTTTCACGTGTTCTTCGGGGCTTTTCTTCACGATAATGGGGTCAATATATCCTTCGAGTTCATATTCCCACAGCGTCTTTGATGGCGGAACTCCTTTGAGAGTCTCAAGAATGCCCGTCAGGATTCCCGCGTGTTTCTCTGAATCGAGGCGCATTTCCAAGAGAAGAAGCTTTGCGGCCGCGTTGCGCACTTTCTTTTCCAATTCGGTTATTCTTTTTACGTGTTCTCTCTCAATGGTTATCTGTTTTTTGATTAAGGGAATCAGTTTGTCTTTCTGTCCCATTCAGATTCACCCCTGATTGCTTTCAGGGTTATGAATACTCTGATTGAAGGCTTCTGTGGGAGACCAACTGAGTATGCTTCTGAGTTTAGCCGCCTGGAGAACCATGAAATGGAACATTCTTCCAGAGAACATCCCACCAATCCGCTTCAGTTATGGCCTCTCCTTGAACCAGTATCTCCAAGATCTCTTTCAAAAGTGCGTGATGTCTTTTTTCATCCACTAGTATTGCGTTCAAGAGCAGTCTAACCTTGGCGTTTTCAACTGTTGGCAAAACGTTGCCGATTTTCTCAATCAAGTCTGCCTCCATTTGTATGTGTTTTTCCACAAGTTTTCTTTGTTCATCCAAGTTTTCTTGGGTGAGTGCTTGCGAAACGTTGGTCATGAGTGTGACGGCTGAGGCGTACATTTCCGCGTGTTTCACTGAGTCAAGGGATATGCCTTTCAAGACCCCTTTGACCGTTGGGTTTCCAATGTTAATCAAGGATTTGTTCAACGAGTCCACTATCTTGTTTTCAGTCTTAATTTGCTCCTTGAGAAAGCCTATCAATTCATCATTTGAGACCAAGACATTCATCTCCTTTCTCACAGAACATGCTAGGTTTCATGAATAAGGGTTTCGGCAACGCGTTTCCCCAAGCCCCTGCATCTTTCCAGCGTGTCTTGGTCCGGCTCGTATCTGGCCAAAAGAGGTGGTTCGGTAACGTTCATCATGAACTTGTTCTTCATTATTTCAAGAACCAGCTTCGGGGCTTCACCGCTCCACCCGTATGAACCAAACGCTGCCGCCGCCTTGCCCTGTAAGTTTATGTTTTTTTCGGCGGCTTCTTCAAAGAGTTTCTTTATGTCAATTTCCATATCATGGTGGTAGGTCGGCACCCCAACAAGTATGGCGTCGTAGCCGCTCAATGTTTCAGCAGGCGCATAGTAGGTTAGTTCCGCGTCAACTCCTTGAACAGACCTTGCTCCTTCAGCAACGGCTTCCGCCATTTTCGTGGTGTTTCCAGTTCGACTGTAGTAAAGGATGAGAAGCTTAGGCATACTAATTCACCATTGTTGAGCGATCGTTTAGCCGATAAATACGAGCTTTCTCTTCGAAACTTGCTTTCTAGAGGTAATGCTGACTGAATGAGAGCTTCCACTATTCACTGTAACAGTTGTCAGGTGCCAAGAACTCTGGATAGCAAGCTCTCAAATGCTTTCTCAACTCATAGCACATGTGACAATCGCTAACAGATTTCGCTGGTTCAACGGAGCCTCTGGCTTCGGGCAGCTCCAAGAGCCTAATTGGTCCTTTTTGGGCAAGCAGTCTTACGATTGGGTTGCGTTCGTAATCGTATTCTTTCATTATTCTTGATAGAGGTTCAGTTTTCGCGTTGCCAATGCACAATCCCGGACATATTGTTACGTTTCCAAAAGGATCAATTTGTATGACTGATGGGTTCTTCAGTGTTTCATCAGCTCGTAACTGCAAAACGCATATTCCCTTGGGCACTGCCACTTTCTGCTGTAAGTGCATTGCCAGTTGATCAGCCGCTCGTCCCTCGATGTACAAGGGTTTTCGTTCGATTATGAAGTCCTCTGGAGGGCCCAGTCTTTCCAAGAGCGTCTCAGTTCTCATGTTGACAGGATTTCTTGAGCCAACAGATCCAAGGAACCGGCTTATGATGACGAGCTTGTCGAATCCTATTGCTCTAGCCACGTCTATGGCGGTGTGAACGGAGCGGAATGGAACGAATTCTTGGTGGAAAGCGTCAACGCTGAACCGAATGGAGGATAATCCGGCTTTCTTCAGTTCTTGAAGTTTCCTTTGGGCATTTGTTTGGCTTCCACCCCAATATCCATTGGTGATTAATTCTATTTCTTTCTGACCAAGTTTATGCGCAATCTCAATACAACGTTTGAGCGTTTTATAGAAAAGAAATGGCTCTCCGCCATGGAAAGCTATCCAATCCAAAGATTGCTCATGAGCCAACACGATCATGTAGTTCTTGAAATCAGCTACTGCCATAACGCTTCTTCTAAGAGGCGAAGCTCTGTAGCAACAGTGCCGACATTTCGCAATACACTTGAAAGTAAGAAGAAACTCGCAACCTTTGAGACTCATAGGCATGCTATTTCACGATTCTTTGCACTTGTTTGATGCGCCCGATTTTCGGTCAACCTAAGAGCTATCCAACATCAATGCGAGATAAATAGTTTCAACACAATTCAGCTATTCAAGACTCCAGAAGGGCATATGCATCAATTCTATGTCTACAACTTCTCCACGTAGTCGCCTGCAAAGCGCGCAGTTCGCTCCAAAGTTCTTGATCAGTGTAGGAGCCGGGGATGGGAGTTGGACCTCCGACCAGTGGAGATATCACCCGCACCCCTCTTTTCTCAACAACTGGCTGGTTTTGCGATCAATCGCCGATGTTTCTGCTGCAAAACAACTATTAATCACCCAGCGCGTTGAAAGATGTATGAAGCTTCGAATGAATACAGCGGAGAGGGAAATCTGGAATCAGTGAATAAGGATGATATTAAGGCTGGCTTAAGGACACAGGGGTTGAAGAAAGGCGACTCTGTTGGCGTTCATAGCTCCATGAGGAGTTTCGGGCACGTTGAGGGCGGGGCTGATGCTGTTATCGATGCTTTGTTGGAGATTGTTGGACAGGAAGGAAACATAGTAATGTCGACGCATTCTGCAAACTTGTCTAAAGATCGGAGGACACCTGAGGAGATTGCGATAGGGGTTTCTTGGTTGTTTAAGCTTCTACCGTATGATCCTAAGGAGACACCCGTAAGAACGGGCATAATTCCCGAGACTTTCAGAAAGAGGAAGGGTGTAGTCCGCGGCTCTCATCCCAGCAACTCTATCGCAGCTCTGGGACCGAACGCAAAGGAACTATCAGAAGGCTGGCACAGACTGCTTGACCGAGACGGCTACATACTGCTCATCGGCGTTGGCCTAGAAAGCTGTACTGCTATGCACTTGGCTGAGAAATGTGTCCAACTCCCTGAGCGCATCCTAAAGAAGATCACTCCGCCACATTGGCTCATTGAGAAGCATCCTGAGGGCGAGTGGGAATGGGATTTTGGTCCTTATCCAGATTTTGCAAAGTTGACGAATCCTTGTATTGAGCGAGGAATAATGAAAACTGTTAAGGTTGGAGAAGCCACGCTTGAGCTAATCAAGTTGAGAGAGCTAATAGACTTGTACGTAGAGTATCTGAAGATGGATCCAGATCTCTTCTACGACAAATCGTACAAACAAGGCGCATCTGCTGAGCCTAATAGAATCTAGATTTGAGAAGGTTTGTGGCATGTGGAAATCAAGCTATTTCGAAAAAGAAAGTGAATCCGCAGGCATGCCCAAAGTCTTTGGATTCATATCGTGGAGCCGGGGATGGGAGTTGAACCCATATAGAGCGGCTCTGCAGGCCGCCGCTTCAACCGTTCAGCCACCCCGGCGCTTAGGATATCTTTGAAACCACAATAAATAGATTGTTCAATTGATGTTTAATCGTTTGACGACTTCTCTATAGACAGTTAACGCTGAGTTTTCGCTCTTGACGTTCTTGATGAGCATTCTCCCGTTGTTAAACAGCGTTATTTCAGAATCCTTGTAGTCGAATATTATCGCCAACTGAGACTTGATGCGAACCCTGAACTGCTTCTCGATTGACCTATAAACGTCGTTCAAGTTCAGTCTCAAAGGCTTCCCCGGGTTGACGTTTGCAGTGTTTCGTCCACAGAGCCAAGCAAGCTTCTCTCTTTCCTCAGGAACCACCTTGTCAGCCTGACATACCGAACAATCTTTTCTTTTGAAGATGTCTACAGTCGCGATGTACATGTCGCTGAAGTCACAGATCAATAGCTTATTCTTCAAGGTCTTGCCTATTCCAGCCAGAGTCTTTATCGTTTCCATCGCCTGCATAGCACCAATAATGCCGGGAGTAGCGCCAAGCACACCTCGGACATCACATGATGACAAGAGGCTGTCATCAATCCTTGGGAAAACACATTCCAAACACGGCGTTTCAGGTGGAGCAAACACTGAAAGATTTCCTTCAACACCGATGGCGGCACCAAAAACGTATGGAATTCCAAGCTTCGCACACGCACGATTGACCAGATAACGGGTGCGCATATTGTCTAACCCGTCAACAACGCAGTCCATTCCAGAGAGAAGCCTTTCAACGTTGTTCGCGTTCACGTTTTCAGGAAATGGCTCAACCTTCACAAGCGGATTGGCCTTCCTCAGTCTTTTCGCTGAAACCTCAACTTTTGGAAACAACAAATCATCTGGGCTGTACAGAACCTGCCTGTGCAAGTTATCCAACTCCACAGTGTCCTGATCCAACAGACGCAAGTGTCCAACGCCCGCAAGAGCCAAGTAAAGCGATGAAACCGTGCCCAACCCGCCCAAGCCAACCACTGCAACCTTCGACTCGGCAAGTCTCCGTTGCCCTTTGCTGCCAAGCTCTTTCAAAGTGATTTGGCGACTGTAATACTCGTCATAAGCCGGGATTTTCCTTACTTTGGTCATTTCATCGTTCTCCTTACTAACTTCTGCTGCTAACCAGTCTTATATCTACCTTTTTTCAGAAACTGCTTCTCGTAAATCTCCTTAACACGCTGGATAGTGTCCGCGTCTTCGGCGTTCTTATCTTCTCTGATGCGGGTTATCCTAGCAAAACGCAAAGCCATCTCACACTTGTATTTTGGGCTTCTCTGAATCTCGTTGTAAGCAACCTCAACCACTATCGTTGGGACGACAGACACTCGCACTGTCGTTTCCCTAGTTGCTGTTTCTTTAAGCCGCCTTGTCATCTCAATGATCTCCGCGTCAGTCAAACCTTTGAACGTCTTACCCACTTCCACGAATTCGCCCGTCTTGGCCTCACGTGCCGCCAAGTAGTAGTCTGAAAGCCACCCGTGCCTTCTGCCATAACCGTACTCGGCAGCAACTATGACTAGATCCAGAGGCTCAAGGACAGGCTTAATCTTGAGCCATCGCTTTCCCCTTATCCCCGGTGTATAAGCGCTGTTAACGTCCTTGGCCATCAAACCTTCATGCCCAGCAGCCAAAGCCTCGCCTAGAAAGGGCTTCGCTATCGCGACATTTTCTGTCACAATCTGCGTTGCAAGCAGAATCTTTCCAGCAATCTCCGAAAGCTTCTGTCTACGATGCGAGTAAGGAAACGAAATCAAGCTTTCTCCATCAAGATACAAAACGTCAAACAAGTAAAGCTTGAGAGGGATCTGCTCTGCTGATTCTTTTATGGCATGAACCCTCTTGAAACGTCGCATCAAATGCTGAAAGGGAATGGGAGAGCCTGAACTGTCTACAGCCACGACCTCGCCTTCGAGAATAGCTTCTCTCGCGACGACATTCGTGATGACGGCTTCAACGATTTCAGGAAGGCTTCCCGTAGCATCAGTCAATCTTCGACTGAAAATCTTCACTTCGTCACTGGCCTTGTGGATCTGAACTCTAGCTCCATCATACTTGTACTCAAAAGCCGTCTTCCCGCCATGCTCCTTCAAGGCTTCTTCAACATTGTCTGCCATCTGGGCTAACATGAGTTGAACCGGTCTGAAGACCTCAAAACCGATTCTTCCTAATCCTTCCCTGCCCTCTGCCTTCAGCACAGATGCGACTTCCCCAACGTCGCCTGTGATCATGCTTGCTTTCTGCACGTCAACAAGCGGAATGTCGAAAGCCTTTGCGGCAGTCTGCTCCATCAACCCTTCGTGAAAGCCCGTGCGCATTTCGCCAATGAAAATTCTGACGAGGTATTTCGCTTCAACCGGTGACGCTAGACTGAACAACGCTTCCATCAATCGCTCTTTTTTTCCTCTTGAGCCCGTTCCAGAAGTCTCCGCAATAGCTGAAAAATCACGTCTGACCTCCACGATGGTCAATGCTCTTTCGAAAAGGACTGCTTGTCTTCTTGTTTTGCTGTTTTCAAGAACTGCTTTAGTGGCCGAACCTATGTCACCTGACTTGCTAAACGCTTGCCAAAACTCCTCACGTTCGACTCCTGCTATGCGCTCTATGATTCCACTCAATGTTGCCCAACTCACGTCCAACGTTTGCTGACTCCGTCTGGGAAACGGCCTCCCCAAAATCATCGCTACAGCAGGTTCAACCTCTTCTGGATCTAGCCTCTTCAAAAAGTCTGCAACAGCATCTATCATGAGAAGCCTTTTCTTTGTTGCCTCCAGCCTCTCACAAAGCTCAGCCAGCAACCTGAAAGATGTGGGCATCAGTCTAACCCTGTAGAGCCTTAGCTACGTCCCCAGTAAAATATCTTGAAAAGATAAGTCTTGCCCAGTTACACGAAGGGAAAAAACAGTTTGATGCTGAGATACTTTGCTAGAAAGACGCTTCCAGCTGCGCCTTTACTTCCTTAATCTTCTTGTTCAATTCCTTGACTTTGGCCTTGCTTTTCAACGCTGTGTAGCAGTCTCGGGCATATTCGAGTGCACTGACACCGTATCTGTCGAACCCTTTCAGAAACGACTGATCAGCAGCTTTCATGAAGTATTCTGAAGCAGCCTCATAGTCTTTCAGGGCAAACGCGCATTCACCTGCCCTGTAGAGCATCGTCGTAGAGTCGAAATAGTTTTGACCCTTGTAATAAAGTTCTGCCGTTCTCAGGAAAATCTCCTTTGCTTCCTTGTATTTTCCAGCTTCAAACAGGGCATTAGCCTCTTTGTGCATTTTAACATGGTCTTCCTTGAGATTGGGTTCACTCATGACTTTCAACTCGCAATTTGCTATCTATCACACAAAAGCTTGCATTTAGGCTTTCCCATCACAAACATTAAATTGGTTTCAAACAGTGAAATGCAACTATGACAGAGAGTGGCGGGAATATGAAAATCTGCGATGCGCACGTTCATCTCGGGAAATCAGGGCCTTGGCAACCGTACATGAACCCATCGATCTACGTAAAGGAGCTTGTCCCGCTTTTCGATAGGTATAACGTTGAAAGAGCAGTTGTTTTTCCAAATCCTAATGTCGGCGACAAATACCCAGAAATGAACGATTACATCGCACACTGCGTCGAGAAACATCCGGAGCGACTGGTTGGTTTCGGACGCGTGGATCCACGAAGACAAGACGCCATAAAGGAGCTAACACGCATAAAGCGCACCTTAGGGTTAACTGGACTAAAGCTGCACCCATTTGTAGAGTGTTTCAGACCCGACCATCCATTCTTCAACAAATTCTTTCGGAAAGCCAATGAGCTTGAATTACCAATATTATTCCACACAGGCGACGGCTTCTCCTCACCAGGACTCATCGCCAAGATTGCAGAGAGACACACAGAACTGCCCATAATTCTTGGACACTTAAGAGAAGGCGCACTTGGCGTCTTCAAAGAGTACGACAATGTTTTCGTCGAGACATCAGGCACGCTTCCTGACTTTATCGAACTCGCGACGGACATAGACGAAAACAGAATACTTTTCGGTTCTGACATCCCCTACTACAGGTACCCAACGCAGACAGCAATAGTCGAAGCAGCAAACATCACCCAGAAGATGAAAAGAAAAATCCTTTATGAAAATTTCCGAGAACTCTTTACCCCAAAAGACAGATAAGAGATAGGATCCTTACTGAACACGAAGGTGTATAGATGAACGAAAGAGAAAACGCTGCGAAAACGACTGTTAGGTTAGCAATCGCTGCGGTCTTCGCGGCACTAGTATGTGTCGTCACGCTAGTTCTCATCATGAATATCCCCGCAACCAAGGGTTACTTCAACATCGGTGAGACTATGATTTACGTGGCCGCATTGGTTTTCGGTCCATTCGTGGGTGCTTTCGCAGGAGGTGTGGGAGCTGCGATTTCTGATCTACTAGTCGCTCCTGTTTACGCCCCCGGAACGCTTATAGTGAAATGTTGCGAGGGAGCTATCGTAGGATTCTTGAATAGAAGGATTCCTCGCCAATCTTCGAAGAACAAATGGAGGATTTATACCATGACACTCGGAATTCTCGTTGGAATACTGCTTGCGGTAATCGGATCCTTCTATTTACATAACTTAGACGTGTATTGGGGTTACCCTTCTCCTGAAACTGCGACATTCAGCCTGTCCGTACCTTTCTACGCATGGTACATCCTAGGTGGAGCCCTCGCTTTGACTATCACTATGATGGGCTTCAAGCTGGAACCAGAATCCGGACGAGCCGTTCTGGCCATACTCGTTGGAGGTCTAGAAATGGTTCTAGGGTACTACCTCTATGAGCAGCTGGTGGTCGGCCCTGTGGCAATCGTAGAAGTCGCCGCAAACATACTCCAAATGCTTGTTGGTATGGTCGTTGCAATACCCGTGGCAAGAGTGATTTCTCGACGCCTTCCTCAGTTTGGAAGCTGAATCAACTAGGTTTCGAAGTGACCTTGATGAAGCTGCCTCTAGGAAAAATCCCAGCAGATCTTTTGAAGGAAATCGTCTTCAAAAACCTTGGTGTTAACCGATCGGAGGTTGTTCTAGGCCCATCTGCTGGCATCGATGGCGCAGTAATAGAAGTAGGAAAACGATCTCTGATCGTTTCTATGGATCCTGTTACTGGTGCATTGGAAAGGATCGGATGGCTTGCGGTTCACGTAAACGCAAACGACATAGCGACATTTGGTGTAGAACCTGCTTTGCTTTTCTCATGCATTTTGTTACCTGAAACTGCAGACAGGGAAGTCGTTGAAATGATCAGTATGCAGATGAACGAGGCGGCCAAAGCTCTGGGAATAGCAATCGCGGGAGGGCATTGCGAAGTAACCCCGAAGCTGGCCAACCCGATAGTCGTGGGCTGCGCAATGGGTATAACGGAAAAGGGAAACTACGTGACAGCTGCTGGAACCAAACAGGGTGACAAGCTTCTCTTAACCAAAAGCGCTGGAATCGAGGGAACAGCCATCATCGCATCAGACAGAGAGAAACAACTGAAAAAGGCAATAACTTCGCAAACTCTGGACAGTGCAAAGAGATTCTTCGACAACATAAGCGTCGTCAAAGAAGCCATTATCGCCTTCAAAACTGGTGGAGTGAACGCGATGCATGATCCAACAGAAGGTGGACTAGATGGAGGAATACACGAAATGGCAGACGCCTCACGTCTTGGCGTGAAGATTTTTGAAGAGAAAATTCCCATAAGTCACGAAACCGTTGAAATATGCAGATATTTCAAAATTGACCCGTTACAGCTGATCAGTTCGGGTGCTTTGCTGATATCAGCCAAACCTAGATCTGCAAACACAATAATCAAAAACTTGCTACGATCAGGCATCCAAGCATCCATTATTGGCCATTTCCTAGAAAACCCCAAAGAGCGATTCATAGTCAGAAAAGACGGAAAAGCGCAAACTTTGCCTAGGCCCATATCAGACCATCTTTGGCAAGTCATCCAACAAATGTGATTATCGACAAAACGTCAACAACGATCACTGGTTTCTTCTTTTTCGATAGGATTTCACAAGCTGATAAACACTTCCAAACACGAACACCACAAACCGTGAAACATCCATCAACGGATACGCAAAAATCCTCTTCCACTTTCTATCTCTATACACAACGGTTCGATACACGTAGAAAAGCGCAAGACTGGCAAACGGAAAAACCAAGAGTCCAGAAAACACGTACAAGAAGCCCAAGGAACCTGTAAGAACGGCAAGAATGCTCAAAGATGAGAGTAGCGCCGTCCAAAGGATCAGACCGAAGATAATGAGAAGGATCCACTTGGAAAAGATGCTTTTCAATCCCTTCTCTCTCAAGAGAACGCCCATGCCTCTTCCATAACGAAAGGTCTGTTTCAAAAGTTCTCGAACACTTGAACGATGTTTGTGAGAAACCAGCAAATCTGGATCCAAAACCATCGTGTGACCTGTGCTGCAAATTCTCTCAACAAGCTCGTCTTCATCAAAACCATACTCAATGCTCTCGTCAAACTCTCCAGCCTCAGCTAAGATGCTTCTTCGAATAGCCATATTGCATCCAGCAGGATACTGAGCAGGAGGCTTGACCTCGTTGAGTGCCTTCTTTTCGGTGAATATTCGCATGACAGGCACCAGGCTCTCGTCACAGTACCGTGAAATGAGATCATCATAAAACCTTAGAGCGCTTCCTCCGACACAACCAACTCCCTTTTCACCAAAATCTTCCACTATCTTTCTGACCCAGTTCTTTGAGACAATGCAGTCACTGTCCGTAAACGCTATGACCTCACCCGTGCTGTTCTTTATACCTGTGTTCCTAGCAGCGTTCAAACCCGGCCGCTCTTCCGTCAGAAGTTTGACCTTCGGATATCGCAATACGATCTCTCTGGTGTTGTCACTGGAATTTCCATCTACGACAACTATTTCAAGCATTTCTCTGTCGTAGTCAACCTGCATAAGCGAGTCTAGAAGACCAGCGATTTTCTGAGCTCCGTTCTTTACTGGAACAATCACTGAAACTCTCGGAAGGTCATGACCGTTGGTGAGCAATGTGCCTCTTCCTCAGGTAAAATATGCGTCTGAGAACCTTTTTGTTTTCTTTTTATTAAAGCCCTCGCTTGGGCAACAGCTTGTCAAAATATCAAATCTGAATGCACATTGGTTTTTCTTTTCCCAGTCTGGTGAAGGCTTTCCGCGGCCGACTGAATGACTTGATCTTTCTTCTGATTTGACGCCACACGATGTGTTTCGAAGCTAGCTGATTAAGTTTTTCACCGTGAGAGTGGTGAACAGCAAATTCTGGTTCAACGATTATTTGATAGCCTCTTGCTTGCATCTCTAATGCCCAATCATAGTCCTCTCCTCCAAAACCCTTGGTTTCCGATATCTCGCAGGGCAACTTTTCGTCGAAAGGATAGACTGACCACAATGCCCTTCTGAAAATGCAGTTGATAGTTGAAAAATAGTCATCTTTAACATAAGCCTTGGTCAATTCATTGCGCCTTTTCCACCCCCAATCGTATCCAAGTTTTTCCCAAGTTGTTCCATCTTCATGAGAAGTAAAGTATCCACCAACACCAGCTATCTTTGGATTCCTGAAATGCAGAGCGCCCCTCTCCAACCAAGCGTCCGAAGAAGGTAGAGAGTGCCCATTTGTCATGCATACAAGCTCACCGGCTGCAACGAAGACCCCTACGTTCGTGGTATAAGCGTGCGAAAACTCTTTGTCAGAGACTGGCACAAGCTTCAAAGGAACCTTGTTGCCGAAGATTTTAGTCTTAGCCAGTAATAGGAGATTGTGCATTTCTTTCAGTTTCGTTTCAGTTGAGAAGTTGTCTACGACAACCAACTCTGCCGGCTGCAGTGTTTGACGCGAAATCCTCTTCAGAAGTTCACGAAAGCGACTTTCAATATCTCTTGTCCGAATAAGCACAGAAACGCTGAGATTCTGCAACATCGTGGAACCCTAACAAAAGCTAAGAATATAACTGCTTCGTCAAGACTGGCTGCAGGAGCAATTGATGGCTTACGATCAGCCGTAACAGAGCGTTTTCGAAAGAGACGTCTTCTCACGTTTGCGCTAACTTAAAATATCGATGACGGAGTTAACGGTAATGGAAATGAAGTGACGCTACATTGGTGATGACCTTAGAAAAAGCCGCAAGGATCGCTAGGTGCTCACTACTGCCAAATAAGCCCTATCATGTCCAATGGATGCTCACCAGAAAATGTAACTACAGATGCGAAGGCTGCAATGTTTGGCGAGATCAAAACGTGGAGGAATTGCCCACGGACAAGATCAAAGAGGGCCTGAACGTCCTAAAAGAACTTGACGTGATGGAAATTGTGTTCTCAGGCGGAGCACCACTACTTAGAGATGACATTGACGAAATCTTGGAATATGCTTCACGCTACTTCATAACAACGGTTTACGACAATGGAAGCTTGGCCGAGAAGAAAATAGACGCCTTGCAAAACGTGGACTTCGTAGCTATATCACTCGATACTTTGGATCCAGCCAAGAATGACTATGCCAAGGGTATTAAGGGTGCATGGAACAAGGCCATGAAAACTATCGAAACGTTACATGAGAATGGCGTCTCAGTCAGCATAAGCCCGACTATCTCGCAGCTCAACCTCCACGAAATCGTTGATCTAACCAAGTATTTCACGCAAAAAGAAATTCCAGTATTGTATTGTCTGTATTCTTATGACGGCGACGTGGATTCAAATCAGCTTTTTAAGATAGGCAAGAAGAACGATGAACTTGAGATTGTTGACAGAGAAGGAATGGTGAAACTCTGCGACACTCTGATTGAGATGAAAAAGCAGAACGGTTACGTTCTAATAACCACCAAAACCTTAGAAGCCATCAAACGTCTTTACGGAGAAGGAAAAAGAACATGGAAATGCCGCGCGCTCCAAAACTTCTTTATGATTGACCATCTAGGCCGAGTGGCCGGATGTCACCTGCGCAGTCCGGTGGCATCGATCTTCGACCTGCCCAATGTATGGAACAGCCAGAGATTGAACATTTTGAGAAGAAATTACAGCGAATGTGCCAAATGCACGTATTTGTGCTACATTTTCTACAGCTTGCATGGGAGTGTGATTGGCAACTTCCAGATCGCCCAAGACAGATGGAGAAACGCCAGCATTCTCTGGAAGAAAAACAAGCCTATGCTTCCAAGTTCGGCAAGACAGAGATAGCTTCAGCCATTCTTTCTTTTAGAACCTGATCCAACTCAACTCCATCAATCGCTCTTTCAAGCATGCATATTTGCACTTTAATCGGTGAGGCCGAATCCTTCGTCATTTTCTGAGAAACTATGCCCTTTTCTTTCCTCAAAAAGGCAAAAACGAGCAAAGACACGATAACGATGAGCGTCGAGACCCCAAAAACAAGCGTTACAGTTTCCTGTGGAGTCAGACTTGAATTCATGAATATCTTTTCAGTATTTTATCTTGGTTCACAATATAACTATTTTCATTGCCGAGTAAAGTGCCATTCAGTATTTGACAGATTGAGATCAACACAGAGACAAAACAACAGATTGCGAGGTTATGATCCAACTACCTGGGGAGGGCACAATTGTTCAGCACCGTGCAAAGAGCTTGAAAGACTTCCTCTGCTTCCAGACTGCTGGTGTCTAGGATCAAGTGAAAAGGGTTGTAGTCTTCTCCTAGGTTAAAACCATACAGTTTCTTGTAAATGCTTCTCGTTTGTCTTTCTTTGCGTCTCAAGGCTTTCAACGCTTCTTGCGAATTCGTGTGGTCTCTTCTAGCTATTCTCTCAGCCCTAATCGCTGGAGATGCCTCAAGCCATATTTTGAAGCCCCTTTCAAGAAGCCAAGGCATTGTCCAACTGTCAAACACGACGTTGCCTGCCTCCGCTAACTCCAAAAGCTTTTTGTCAATCTCCTCGTCGAGTTCTTGGTCTTTTCCTCTCCTTTCCAGAAAGCGCATTCCCTCTTCGCTTTCCCACCAACCATAGTCAACGTTTTTGTAGCCTTCTTCCATGGCTAAGGCCTTTAGCGCGTCTCCGCCTGAAAAGTACCTGAGCCCGTATTTTTCAGCTAGTTTCTTAGCTAACGTGCTTTTTCCACTTCCAGCCATGCCACAGACGCAAATGATTAGGGGTTCTTTGTTTTTCTTTGCTCTTTTTTTGTGTGACATTCGCTTACCCTCTCGTCGCCCACGCCTAGATGTCTGCAATTGTTGCAGCGCTCAGAGTTCTGTTGTCGTGTTTCTTGCTCTGTGTTTGGTTGTTTGGCTGGCGCATCTACTCGGATACCTCTATCATTCCAAATACATGCGAGAAAATCGTGCCGAGCATCATTGAGGAAAGCAGGTACCACCAAATCAAAGAATAGCTGAAAAGCGGTATTGGAAGCGTAGGGCCTATCCCTGGAAAGTATGCTATGGGATTTGCCGGAGAATAGATCGCTCCTAGGGATTGCCATATAAGTATCATCGGGACGAAGAAAATCATCGTCACTTTCATGGATTGCCAGGTCATTTTGGACTGAAGCTGAAGAACCTGTTTTTGTTTTTTCATGAGTTTTTCCACTGTCTTCTTGTCATTGGCTTTCTGAGCCTGTCGCAGCTCAGAGTTCCACTCCGCTATTTCTTTTCTCCAGGCTTTCGATTTTTCTGGGTTATTCAGAAGGCGATTGGTAAGAGAGGTTAGCAGAGATATGAGAAGAGCTAGGAAAAACATGAAGAGGGTTGAGTAGGGAATTTCAGTTGGGGGAAACGCCACTTGTTTTGTCTCCTTTCAGAAACATTATTCTCGCAGTTTCCTTGGATGTTTTGTCAACGCGGCGAACAGCGGTTTTTCCGGCTCCAGATCCACGCAACACGAAAGCTACTCTGACCATATTCTAATCTCCGAATATCCGCCTGAAAGCAGGAATCGTCTCTGCAGCCCTTTCCTTGATCAGTATTTCATAGTACTGATAGATTATTCCCACTGAGAGCAGAATACCCATTCCTGAACCGAAGACGCCGAAGAAGTCTGAGACGCCTGCGACCAGCGCTACCGCTATCCCGCCTAGGATCGTGACAGCTGGAATATAGCGTTTCAGGATAGACTCCACAGCCTTCTCAGATCGCCTGTATCCAGGGATTTCCATGCCAGCATCTACCAGCTGGTTAGCCACTGTCGAAGGCCCCAATCCGCCAACTTCCAGCCAAGTCAATGAGAAAATGACACAAAAAGCCATGAGGATACCTAAATAGACAAGGGCTTTGACTGGATCCTCAGTAACGCTCAAGAAGCTGCGAGGCGCGGTAACGTAGTAGACCAAGCCGCCTACAGGATCATAACTTGATATTGTTGCCACACCTGTCGTTGGGTCTGTGGTCGTGACCGCTTTGAACTGGCACAGAAGATCAAGCCAGAAGTTTTGTCCCGCGGGCGGATTACCGTTCATTCCCCAGAAGAGTTGGGAAAAGAAGTACACGTTGGCGAAGAGGGCTGATGCGAAGATAACTGGTAAGTTGGATACGTACAGAAGCTTTATCGGGTATCGGCTGCGGAATCCTCTGTAGCCAGCATAGGACAAGGGCAGCTCCACTCTTACGCCTTCCAAGTATATTATTATCAGAAAAGCGACGATTGTTGCGATGAGGCCAAGCAGAGACGGGTTTGACGGAGATTGTCGCAGCCACAGCTCAAACAGGTTTTGACCAGTTGCCAGGTACTGCCCCAGAGCTACAAAGAAGCCATAGCCATGGGTTTCTCCAATCGCCGGCGCAGGCGAAAATGCCTGCCAGAATATGTGTTGGGCAACACCCGCCATTATGAATATGCTTATGCCACTGCCGAATCCCCAGCCTTTCTGCACAAGCTCGTCCAAAAGCAGGACAATAACCCCAGCTGATATCAATTGGAGGAACACTATAAGACCTATCGATCCTGACAAGCTCCCATACATTCCTCCGATTATGTAAGCCGACGCTTGAACCCCTGTCAGGACTATAGAGAATACTTTGCTGGCTGTGGTAAACAGTGATCTGTCTTCGGGATTTGACATGTCACAATCTATCATGGCAGAACCCACTAGAAGCTGCAAAATCAAGCCCGCCGTCACTATAGGACCGATCCCAAGCTCCATAAGACTACCACGGCTCGACGCGAAAATCACCCTGAGGGCGGCAAGCTCACCTAATGCCGTTTTTTCAACACCAAAAAGGGGAGTTTCAGACATTACCAAATAGATTATTAGTACAAGTGCTGTCCAGAAAAGTTTCTCGTTAAATTTGACTCTGCGCTCTGCTGCCTTGATTTCTGGGACGGCTCTTGCAATCGGCCTAAAAAGACTTAGAAATCGCCCAGCCATAGCTCAACAGCTACTCTCCCTTTTCGTCAGCTTCCGCGAGCACTTCGCCGCCGGCATCCTTAACCTTTTGGCTGGCAACCTCGGAACAGGAAGATACTTTCACGGTCAGAGGCTTTGTAACTCTCCCAGTGCCAAGAAGCTTGGTGTAACCAAGATTTTCGAGATCTATGAAGAACTTGCCTTTCTCCTTCTCAACTGAGACCTGACTAACTATCCGGTCAAGTTCCCCAACATTCACTGTCTTGACGATTTGCCTGAGACTCCTAGGCGATGTGAACCCTTTCTTACCAAAATAGTCGGGTTCATACCTTATAACCCATGACCATTTAGCCTTGTGCCGCCCGCATTTTCGTCCATATTTGGACCCTTGGTCTCTGTGTTGGCCGGTTTTGCCGTAACCACACGTCCTTGAACCACGGTATTTTCTGCTTTTTCTTAGTCTAGTAGGCATTTCCTAACCAGCCATTTTGTCTATTGTTTTTTCCTCATTCACTTTTCTCAGTCGTATTTCAAGTACACCATTCTTATATGTTGTACGTATAGTGCTGGGAATCACTCTCTTAGGAAGATTTAAACTTTTATAGTATTTGCGTCCTAGAGTCGCAGTAGACAGTATTAGCCGTTGATCCTTAACATGAATTTTCGAGTCTTCGCTGTTGAACCCGGCTAACTCTGCAACAACTATTATTTCATCTTTTTCGTCAAGGACATCAATAAGCGGTTCGGGCTCTTTGGTTTTCTTTTCAGCATCGATTTTCGGAATCTTGTACGTACGGTAGACGCGTTTTTTGCCCAAGTTTTGCAAGTCTGAATCTGGGAGAATGCGCTTGGCTTTGGTTTTGTGGAAGGATTTGAAAATGCTGAATCGCTCAGTATTTCTCTTGATCCTTCGCCACCTCGCACTCATCTTCTCCTTCCCCCCGGAATACAATGGCATTAAAGAAGTAGCTATAAAACATATCGCAAACAAAGGTGTCAAAAAAACGGCGGTTAGAACATTCGCTTTACCAGTTCATTGATGTTTGCAGCGCGATACCCACTTTCGCCGCCTGCCCTGTAGCTTTTCTTGACGTTTCGTTTGAAGCCTTTGGTTGGTGGGTGTAGCTTGAAAACTGGTTGGATGTTAGGTAGTTTCCAATATTCGACTTTGCAGTTGAAAACCGCGTCTGCGAGTTCTTCCAGCGATTTGTGACCATTTTTCTGCAGGTATTCTTCGGCCAATCTCTTGTTGCCTAGGAGTCTCCCTCGCTCTTCTATCAATGCGTGCAGTGTCTCTTTGGACACTTCGCCCCACGTGGTGTAGTTTTGCGCAGCTTGCAGCATTCCAAGAAATGATGGTCTGTCATCGATCAGTATGGCGTAGTTATTTCTCGTTAAGTGAAGCATTTGCAGGGTCTCTCTGGCTTCCCGTTTGGCACTTATTATTCCGCGAATTCTCACAGCCACGATGCATTTGCGTTGCTTTGCTTCCTCAGTCAATTATGCCACCCAATCCACAGGGATTATGAGACCATAAGTTTCCTTCAGTGCGTCAAAAACGGCATATGCAAAAGATGGAACGGTTCTTGTTGACCCGTAACTCCTGGTCCAGCAGTCTTTTATGCCTGCGAGACCGAGTATGACTTTCGCAACCTCGCTTGCAACTATGCCCAGGCCTCGCGGCCCTGGAACAACGTCAATTCTGACGCTTCCGCATTTTCCTTCAACATTAAACGGGATTGAGTGATGTTTTCCACAGCCACATTCCCAGCTCCCACATCCTCTTCGCACAGGAACTACATGCAACCTTGCATTTGCCGCGGCTTTTTCTATGGCATTTCGCACCTGGCGCGCCTTTCCAGCCCCTAAACCTATGTATCCATCTCTGTTTCCGACAGCCACTATAGCCTTGAAACTTGATTTCTCACCAGCGTCAGTTTGCTTCTGAACAAGATTGACGTTTATGACTTCTTCCTGCAAGTCTGGAAGCAGCGTATCGATAATCTGTGGTTCCTTAGGTTGCATGCCACCCATGAAGATTTCTTCAATAGAGGTTATCCTGCCTTCTTGAATCATTTTGCCAAGTCTAGTCTTCGGAACCCATTGCTCTAGATTCCTCGACTGGCTTACTTGATCACGCCTTTGGCTTCTTCTTTGAGCTCTCAACTTTTTTTACCCCACTTTTGAACGAAGAAACTATGTTCTTCTTGACCTTTTCGAAATTCTCCGGCAAATTCTCTGGAGGCAACTCTTGTTTCAGATACGCTGAAAATCTGGATTGGTACGCTTTCTGGTCTGATGCCAGATCTTTTGCGTATCGCACGATGTGTTCACCCTTTGTCCTTTTTTCGTCTGGCAGTTTCTCCTCGCTGTGTGGCACGTTCACTCCAGCATCCAAGACTCCTTTTAGAACCGCAAAAACTCGCGCGCCTTTGGAGGGTGAATGCAACCCTATGTCTGGAACTGCTTCTGCTATGCCCTTGGTCTTGGCTTTGGAACCACACAAAAGCCCAGTTAAGTAGGCTGCAGGCAGATTTCCCTTGTTGGTTTTCCATTCATACTTCCCAAGCTCTCGGCTGTGAGCTGACACTAGAACTTGGTCTCCTTCTGGTTTAGCTATTACTACTTGAGCGATCATGTTTTGGAGTGAACCACGTATTACTAGTCGTGGCTTCCCAGAAAGCACAAGAGCCTTTCTCGCCTTGTAATCTGTCTTCCCTTCTCTTCGCCGTCTGTATGGAGCACAATAACCCGCGTTCTGAGCCATCTACCGTTTCCTCCAAAGTTCATGTGCTTTTAGATATCGCTCTAGGGCAGCAACAGATTCAAACCTTCCACTGCTGGCCATCGTGTACAAATTCCGATAAGCGCTTTCAGCGATTATTTTTTTGGTCTTCAGAGTGCGGAGCCTCTTCCTCAAGGCTCTTATTCGACTCATCCAAGCTTCTTTTCTTGAAACCCTTGCGTGTGGTGACCCAGTTCTGCTACCTGCTCCGGTTCGTAAACCCTTCTTTCTTTTCTTGTGCAAAACGCGGGCTCGCGCACGGCTAACCCCGCTTTCGGGTAGCGCCTTGATAATGCCTTCATGAATCAGTCTTCTTATCTCGTCTCTAGTCATTGCCGTTCCTGCGTCTTCCGTTTTTTCTGAGTCAATCCAAACTCTGTTCTGTCCGACTTTCAGTATCTGTGCTGCTAGACGCCGTTGGCTCTTAAGATCGGTCATTGTTTCTCTGTCTCCTTTGCGCGTTTAGGCTTCTCTCGTTTTTGCTTGGGTTTGTCATCTTCCTCCATTTTCAGCTGTTCTTCTTTCATCTCAAGCTTCTCTTGTTCGGTCGGTTCTTTTTCCTCCGCTGCCTTCTCCTTGATCGTCGTGACATTCAGGATGGTTAGCCTCTTCCTTTTTGCTTCAGCAAGGATTTTGACTCTTTTCCGTTTACCTACAGTGTGAGCGATTCTTATGGCCTGAGTCTTAGGGTCGACATTCTTGAGTCCTTCAACATTAAACACTAAGACTTCTCTGTAACCAGATGGGTGAAGTCCCCTCGTTGCCCTCGGGCTCCTGTACCCTATGCTTACACCAGGCGGCCATCCGTCATACATGAGACGCACTTTATGATCTAAGCCGCGTGGTCTCCGCCAGTTTTCCTTGATGCGCACATATCGCCAGCTTTCCGGCCTGACGAAATTTGGTTTCTTCTGCTTCATCCGCTTTCTGAGTCTCAATGCTCTCTCAAGAGTTCCATTTGTTTGTGCGGTCATCCTTCCATTCCCTCACTTCGTTCGTACACGAATATTCCATCTAGGAAAATTCTAGGGTCTTTTCTTTTCACTTTGGTTGCTTGTTCGATGTTTGCCGCCGTTTGACTCACGTCTTCCAAGTTTATGCCTTGCGCGATGACGTCTTCGCTTTGAACTTTGACCTTTGCACTGCCTACTATCCTCGCCTTCCTTGGGTTTCGTTCCCCAGTGAAGTTCTCAATCAGAACTATGTCGTCTTTGACTTTGACAGAGATCGGAAAATGAGAGAACACGATTTTTGTCTTATAGGTAAAGCCTTTTGTGACACCTATAATCATGTTCTGGATGTGTGAGAAGACTGTTCCGACGATGGCGGTCTCTTTTTTGCGGGGCCATTCAGCCCAGATTCTGATGGTTTTACCGTCGAGTTTGATTGATAGTGGGGCTTGTTGAAAGTCGCGTGTTAGCGTTCCTTTTGCCCCTTTGAGTGTTATTCTTCGTCCCTCCACAGCGGCTTCCACATCATCTGGAACTTCGATCGTTTTTGAAACTTCTATGGCTCGCATCAAAAAGCACCTTTGTCAGTACACGTATGCTAACAGTTTTCCTCCAACGTGTTTTTCCTCTGCTTCTTTGTGCGAGAGGACGCCATTGGCTGTCGAAATGACGATAATGCCCACTTCTCTTGATGGAAGAACCTTTTTCTCCCATCCCTCAAACCCATCCGCTCTAACTGAAAATCGCGGTCTGACCGCACCACACTTGTTTATTCTGCCCAACAGCTGAACCTTAAACTTCCCAGATCGACCGTCGTCCACAAACTCAAATTCACCTATGTAGCCGTTCAACTGCATAATCCGCAGAACCCGACCCAGAAGCTTAGAGGCTGGGCTGATTATGCACTCCCGTTTGTTGCGCATCTCGTTGTTTACTATTGTTGTCAGACCATTTGCCAAAGTGTCCATCAGGTTTTCCTCGTTACTCATATTTTTTGAAACCGAGTTTTATGGCTACTTCCCTAAAACAATGCCGACATAAATATAAATTGTAACGTCGAATAACTGGCCCGTACGATCCACATCTGCTACAGGGCCTTGCTCCCTTGCCATACTTCCGCTCCTTCTTGGGTTTCTGCTTAGCCATGCCTCCATCTCCTTCTTAGGCGATTTCAACTCCCAAAGTGTCTTTGACAAAAACCATAGACTCATCTGGCGTCAACACGTGTGATGATCCGATCTTCGCTCTTTTCCTCCGTCGATTCTTCACGCGGTAACCAGGACGGATCATAGCTACACAAACGTCCATGCCAAATATGCCCACGTCTGGATCGTATTTGACGCCTTGGATCTCAATATGCTCCTTTATGCCGAATGAGAAGCTTCCATTCTTGTCAAAGCTCTTTCTGGAGATTTTCTTGTCGACTACAGGTAGAACTTTGTTAAGGAAGTCTATGGCATCTTGTTTTCTTAGTGTCACAATACATGCTATCGGTTCCCCTTTCCTAGTTCCGAAATCCCTTATACTCTGTTTGGCCTTCCGCTTTCCTGGTTCTTGGTTTGTTAGCTCTCTCAGAACCTTGACTGCTTTCTCTAGAGGTTCCCCAGACTTTCCGACGCCAATGTTAACAACCACTTTGTCTATTTTGGGTTTTAGCATTGGATTTTCTTCCCATGCTTTGCGGATTTCATCCTCTGACAACTTAGGCCGCCTCCGGTAATGCGATGAGCGGTTGTGCTTCGCCTACAACAAAGACGAAGTCTAGGATTGTTTGGTAGCGGTTGTCCTTCTCATCTTGGACTGTAACGAGCATGTCTCTGCGTTTCTTTCCTTCTGCTTTTTCGATTTCGATTATTCTGCCATGCTTCCCCATGTTTTTTCCGCCAGTTATTATTGCAAAATCATTCTCCTTCATCTTCACGCGTTCAATTACCTGTTTTTCAGGAAGACTCATTTTCAAAATGTCAAGAGTCTCAGACTTGTCTTCCTGCGGATTCTTAGGATCGGCTATTTTCACTTGTATGTTAGAGCCATCATGAAGGTTAAGCTGCATGTTTCCTTTTCTTGTGATCCCCTTGTTTTCTATTCTGCAAAGCTTGAATTTTGATTCTTCTTCGTTGATAGGTTGAAGGAACAAGCCTTTTGCGGATGGCATTACTCGGAAGCTCTTTTTGATGTCAGGCATCGAAATGACATCGCCTAACCCTACTGGAAAATCATCTTGCCGCCTAGCTTTTCCGTCAACGTAGATTCTTCCCTGTGAAACTATTGCCTTGGCCTCCTTCCTAGTTTTGGCAAGCTTCAGAATGTCGCGAAGGATTACGACTAAGGGCATACATTGTTCCTGAGCATGTGGGCCACAAGAAGGCTTCACGATCCAAGTGACTTCTTTTCTGTGGATCGGCCAGAATCTTGGCGCTGGCTTACGTTTCAGTCCTGTAGATGCCCCTTTTCTACCCAATCCTTATGCTCCTCCCTCAGATTTCTTGGCGGATTTTCGCTTCGTTCTTGCTTTCTTTTCCTTTGGCTTCTCTTCTTTCTTGGTGACCGCTTTTTCCTTGGTATCTGCTGCTTTTGGCTTTCGGAGTGCTCGTTTTTTCCTTCCACTGGGTTTCTTTTCTTTTGCTTTCTCAGTCTTCACCTTTTCTTCAGTCTTTTCTTCGGTGATTTCCCTCTTAATCTCGACAGGTTCCCTTTTGGGTTTCTCTGCAGCCTTCTCCACTTTCTTGTGGGTAGCACGCTTTCTTTCAATGATTTTTTTGCGCCACTTATCGTCGAGAACCAAGCTCTTGATAACGATTTTAGAAGGATGTACGGGAACAAAGATCGAGCTCCCATCTACTTTTTCTCGAGTCAAACCGTCAATATATAGTCTGTATTTATTACTGTCTATTCGGCTTACCTTCCCCTCAAATCCTTTGTGATCCCCTCGCACGACGCGAACTGTGTCACCGCTTCTCACTGGGAGAGTTTTCACTTTTTGTGAAGCCTGCAACTCCGGTGATAAATGTGCACCGAAATGCTTGTGGCGCTTGTGATCAGGTGCTTGATAAAGCATTTTTCTTTGTTTTCCAGGTTTCAACGTTTGCATTTTTCACCCTCCATTTACACTATTATGCTAGAAGCGCTCGCGATTCTTGGCCATCTCTCAGCAGCTTCTTTGGCGACCGGACCACGGATTTCTGAGCCTTTCATTTCTCCTTCAGGGGTAATTATCACCGCTGCATTGTCTTCAAACCGTATCCAAACGCCATCAATCCGTCTGTAAGGCATTCTCTGCCTCACAATGACTCCTTGAAAGATCTTCTTTCGCATATCAGGTGTTCCTTGTCTGACCGAAAGGGTTATTCTGTCCCCCACAGAGCCAGATGGGTAGCGTCTCAGTCGTCCCTTGTATCCCACAACCTGTATAAGTCGCAATCTTCTTGCTCCAGTGTTGTCGGCACATTTCAAGACTGAACCAGCCGTTAATCCTCTTGAAATCCTGAACCCCTGTGCGGTCATTCCTTTTGCGCCAGAAGCTCTTTGCTTCGCTTTTGCCGCCATCTCACTTCTCCTCCGATCTTTCAACAACTACGAAGGATACCGTTTTACTCAACGGGCGACACTCAGCTATTTTCACGTGGTCTCCCTCTTTTGCGCCTACACATGGAGGGCTGTGTGAAGGGATTCGACTCTTCCTTCTTTCGTATCTCATGAACTTTGGGACATATTGAAGATAATCACGCTTGACTATGACCGTCTTATCCATTTTCGAGCTAACAACAACTCCTTCCAGTACGCGACCGCGAACGGACAGTTCCCCGTGAAAAGGACAGTTTACGTCTTCGCAAGACTTCTTAGGTTTCTTGAAAGTGAGCGACATTACCATAATCGCCTCACAGTTTTCTTAAGGCGATCCTCAGGTCTTCCCTCAAGGAGTCTACCATCAATCTCGACAATTGTGTCGTCCGAGAATTTGAAGTGAAAAACGGTTAAGTTTTTTGGAATGATTTTTCTCTTGCCTTCCTTCAAAAGCGTGAAGGTATTTCTTGTTTCGTCTATCACTCTCCCGGCTAGTGCCTCATATTTAAGATGTGTGCTTTTGATGATTTTGGCCTCGGTTCCAATGAACTCGTGGCTAGTTATCTCTGACGTCACTTTCATTCTTTTTTCTTCCTCTTCTTCTTTCTTTCTTTTGCTCTTTCGGCTTCTCTTTTGGCTTCTTCACTAGTCCTAGTTTTTCCTCGTTTTCTATGGTCAACAGTTTGGCTATCGCCCTGCGCAACTCTTTTACTCGAGCTGGGTTCTCTACTGTGCCGCCTGCCTTGATCATTGTTTTCAGTCTAGTGAGTTCTATCTTGATTTCGCCGAGTCTCTTAGTTCTTTCTTCAGAGGACATGTCTCTGATTTCTTTGATTCTCATTAGAGGCATTTACTCTGTTTCCTCCCCTGTTTCGTCATCGCTCGCTTCTTCAGATTCCGTCTTATTCTCTGTTACCACTGCGTTCTCTTCTTTCATTTCCGCAGTTTCTTGTTCAAGCTTCTCTTCATCAGCAGGTACTTCCACCTTTTCTTCCGTGGGTGGAAGCTTCTCAGCTATCTTGATTTTGTCTGGGAACTTTGCGTCTGGAGGCATTATTCTAACTCTAACGCCGAACATGCCGGGCTTCAATTGAACGTGGGCTACAGCTTTTCTCATGTATTTTGTCGGTGGTTCTCCGCATTTCGGGAGGTAGCCTGATTTGAATTTTTCATATCTTGCCCGTTCGGTTCTTAGCTTGCCGCTTATTACTATTTCTGCGCCCAGGGCTCCAGCCTCTATGACTTGATTTAGAGCCCAAAAACCTGCACGCCTGAAGTGTACGCCTCTCTGCAGTGCTGAGGCGACTTTTGAGGCAACAACGTAAGCGTTCAATTCTGGGATCTCGATCTCAGAAACGGAGATCTGTGGGTTTGCGACCTGGAACTTTTCTTCCAGAAGGCTTGCAAGCTCTCTTATTGTTTCTCCGCCACGGCCTATCACTAAGCCTGGACGCATGGCGTAGATGACTATGTGAGTTCCCAAGGGCGTCTTTGATATTGAGACGCCTCCATATCCTGCTCTTTCAAGCTTACTCTGCAAAAACTCGTCGATCTCGGTTCGCTTTATGGACTCAGATATGAAGTATTTGACGACAGCCATGCCTAAGCCTCTCCTCCGGTTTCTGGTCTCTCTTCAACGACTATTTCGATGTGGGTCAGAATCTCAATTTTCGGTGAGGCTCTTCCTTGAGCTCTAGGTCTGAAACGTTTCATTTTCATTCCTTGATGTGACACTGCGTGAATGATTCGAAGTCTGTCAATGTCCAATCCCTTGTTCTCTGCGTTGGCCTCTGCACCTTCAAGCACTTTTAAAACGTATCGCGATACTTTCACTGGGTATCTGCCCACGAATGCCTTCTGTAGACCATGGCGATGACCGAGTTTCTTTGTGAATCTCATATATGGAACTGGTTTCTTCTTGTCCATGACATCGTTAAGGTACTGCTTTGCTTTGGGAAGCATCATTCCTTTAATCGTTCTACATACTTCCCGTGCCGCTTTATGGGATACTCTTATCTCTCGAGCGCTGGCTTTCGCTGTTTTTTCCGGGTCTAATTCCTCGTCTGTTATGGAGTATCCCCATTTTGGCACTTTATGCTCTCCAACTGTGCAAGTGAACAGCAACATGGCGATTTATATGGCTTTCCGTCAACATAGATGGTTTGCAGAGTGTTTTGGCTATCTTGAATCTGGCCCTTTTTCCAGGCCAGGCGTGTCTCGTTTCCGAGTTTCTCACGTTCGACGTGCATGGGACCAGTGGCAGCAGGGGTAGGGATCAAAGCTGATAGTACGTTGTGCCAGAACAAGCTAATCGCAGTTATATGGTGAGTGTAATTCAGGCTGCTATGCAAAACAAGATAGCCAGATTGGAACACCGATAGTCTTAAAAAGTTATATTAATAACTTGATGTCACTTAAACCATTAAGGTGAAAATATGGGAGAAAAACCAACAGCAGCATTTGTATTATCTCTTCTGGCAGCTATCTTCATCATCATAGGCGGCTTGTTCTACATGGTTATCGGTAGCATAGTAGGCGGCTTGGTGGACTTCGTTGGCCTAGGAGCATGGGGCTACAGCTTCATGATCTTGGGCGTTCTGGGGCTGGTCTGGGGCATACTAACACTGATTGGGGCCATTATGATCAATAGTAGCGATAAGAACAAAGTCAGAACAGGATCGATACTTGTACTGATATTCTCCATCATAAGCTGGGTGGGTGCAGCCGGAGGCTTCTTCATCGGCTTTCTATTGGGCCTCATCGGAGCTATACTGGGACTTACATGGCATCCTTCGACATCCGAAAGAGCGCCTCCTCCACCACCATAACTTTCCCTTTTTTGTCTTCAGCCCCGCTAAATAGTAGATAGAGGATTGCCTTCAATCTAAAGGAAGAAGGAAGCATCTAATCTAGTATTCCCTATCATAAGTGGGTTTTACTGGCTTTTGTTCAGATATTCGAAAAGTTGACGTGTGTAGCTGGTAAGGGAATCAACACGCTTTGTTACTTCGGTGAGTTGCACTTCTAATCGAACCACTCTTTCGCGAAGATCAGCTAAATCCTGCTCAAGCGATCTTTCTGGCAAGTCTTTTACAACCTTTTGATTTCTCACGGTTAATTACTCATGTTGGGGCTTAAAAAGGTTTGCTGCTAAGGATTTGAGCTGATTTCTGTGGCCTTAGCCCATATTCTACAAGTTCCTTCGGCGCTTACCATGCAGGCGCCTACAGGCTTTTGGGGAGTACAGGCATTCATGAATAATTGGCATTCCCTAGGTCTTATCTTACCAATCACAACTAGGTGACATTTGCAGCCGCGCTGTATGTCAACGCCGTCTCCAACTTTGACGTTGTACTTTCGATGAGCATCATAGGCTGCGTTCTCTTCCTTGAGGCTGTGTTTTGAGGAAGCGATTGTTCCGAGGCCCCGCCACTTGCCACCAACTGTTTCATAGACCCTTTGCATTAATTCTTGTGCTCTTGTGTTACCTTCCCATCGTACGGCACGCACATACTCGTTTTCCAGAGCTGGCTTGTCTTCACTTAACTGCTTCAGAATCATGTAAAGGGCAAACAACAAATCCAAAGGCTCAAAGCCGGCCACTACGGTCGGCATACCGTAACGCTCTGGAAAGATCCTGTAGGGTTCCAACCCGATAATCGTGCTAACGTGACCAGGCGCAATGAACCCGTTCAATCTCAAGTCTTTCATTTCCACAAGCAGCTTCATGGCTGGAGGAATCGTGCGATGCGAGATCAGGAAGCTGATGTTTTCAGGTGGTTTGTTGACTATTTCGACGGCTGTTGAGGGGGACGTCGTTTCGAATCCTACGGCAAAAAAGACAAACTCTCTTCCTCGATCCTTGGTGGCCATTCTGACAGCGTCGCCTACACCGTATACAACTCGCACGTCAGCACCCTCTGCTTTGGCGTCTAAGAGAGACATTTTCGAGCCGGGCACTCGCAGAAGGTCTCCGAAGCAAGCTATCACGATACCTTTTTGTGCTAGTTGCACAGCTTCATCGATTTCGGACGCTGGCACTATACAGACAGGACAACCTGGACCAGCTATCACTTCAACGTTTTTAGGTAGGAGGCTACGTAGCCCGTAGTGGGTGATAGTCCATTCATGTGTTCCGCAGACATGGCAGATTTTAATTGTGTCTTCTTTCGGTGCAAGCATGCTGATTTTTTGAGCTACTCGCCGCGCAAGCTCCGGGTCTCTGAACTTTGATTTTTCAGCCATTTCTGCTCAACTTTACTTCTGCTTGGTCTCGACTTCGAGGATTTGGCTCCACAGGTCCAGAGTCTCTTTTGCTTCTTCTTCATCCAGAACCTGAATGGCGTAGCCCGCATGCACCAAAACATAGTCTCCAACTTTCGCTTCTACGAGAGTCACGTTCACCTCTCTTAGAACGCCTTCGCCAAAATCCACTTCAGCCCTGTCGTTTTTGATGCTGACGATTTTAGCTGGAATAGCCAAGCACATGTCTATCAACGTTTAAGCAAGATTATCCATTAATAAATCGATTATGGTGGGTTTTCATTTATTATAGCATATTATTTTCTCGGTGTCTTTCAGGCCGAAGCCTTTCAACTGCTTGAGGATCTGGTATTGCTCGTCGTCTAGTGTGACCATTGTGCGCTTAACCGTCTTCTAACCATTTCTAACTAATTTGTTACTTAAACGAAATATTTGGCAGTTGGTACAAAGACCCATTCTAACGAAGCACGTTCATATTATCAGTAGCGGCGCAAACAGGCCTACAGATAGGAAATTGAGTGTCTTGGCTTAGAAGAACTCTCGCGCCTGATTGAGATCTGGATTTCTAATGCAAATCAAAACGTACCTGTTCTCGAAAGAAGTGGAGGATTAGAGCCTAACTGATTCTTCTGGTCTGTTTCTTCCTGAGAAGAGCCGTTGTGAGAATGGTTAGCGCCATGAAAACCGTCAGAATGGTTGCTGAAGGAAACTCTGGGACTACAGTAGTTGGGGGATTCGGTTTGGGAGGTGCTGGATCTGCGAGTATGTAGCCGTTTCCCGTACCCGCATAGATCTTGCCGTCATAGTTCTCGAAGCACAGAGCATAGTACGCGCCTTCAGTAGCGTTGAACGAGGTTTCCAAACTTGTACCATTGTACGTGAGGATCTTGTTAGCTGTTCCAGCATACAACTTGCCGTCGTAGACTCCGAGTGAATAGATCCAGTAGTCATGGTCAAGTATCGTCGTCCAGTTTTCGCCGTCAAACTCGATCACTCTTCCGCTGAAGCCCGTTCCGCCTTGGTAGCGGGGTTTTCTCCAACCTTGATCTCTTGTTGCCAAGTACAGCTTGCCATCGTAAACTTGCATATCGAGAAAAGCATAAACATCATCATAATTGGTGGCGACGCTCCAGTCTGTTCCATCAAAAGAATACGCTTTTCCGCCTGAACCCACGTAAAGGGCATTACTGTAAACAGCAAAGGAGTCGATGCTGCCAAAAACGCCAGAGAAGCCTAGTATAGCTGAGAAACCTGTGTCAACGTGCCAGTCGCTTGGGTTGTCAACAGTGCCGTTGCAGTAGTAGAGTACCGGCGGTTTGTCAAGCATGGTTCCAGCATAAAGAGTGTTATTGTAGACTCCGAGAACTTTGATGTAAGTAGGCACCGAAAAGATTAGGCCAAACGCCGTTCCATCGTAGCAGTATAGCCCGCTCTGTCCGCCAACGATGAGCCTGCCCTGAAAAGGTTCAAGTGACGTCACATATGTCGGCGCGTCGATGATGTCCCAACTGCTCCAATTACATGCATATAGTTTGTTGTCGGCTGCAGCGTACAGGCTTTCGTCGTAGACAGCGAAGTCAACGACGGGATGCCCTGTCGGCGCTGTGAACTCGTGTTCCCAGCCATGAGAAGCTATCACGACACATCCACTGAGGAATGTGTTGTCATCGGTATTGGTTTCGTCTGGAACAGGCTCTGCGTAAGCCCATAATGTATAGTTGCCTAGGGCAAAGCTCGTAGTGTCCCATGTAAAGGTTACTATTGTGGAGTTTCCGCTTGCTAATGTGATTCCTGTGGTTCCTATCGTGGTTGTGTTGGCATAGAGTATGACGTTGAAGGTTTCAGTCAGGTTGCCATGATTTTCAGCAGTTACGTTGATGAGCATGGAGCAGCCTTGTCCCACTACCGTTTTAGGGAGTTCGATGTTGGTGATGGCTATATTGCGGAAGATGGGCTGAAGATAGAATGTGTGATTAAGCAGAACCTCTCTTGGCTGGGATATTGTCTCCCAGTAAAATGTGGAGTTGATCAGCAAAGGTTCGCTGGTTAGGTAGCCGCTTTTTTCCGCGTAAACATAAGCTTTGGAAGGTAATAGAGATAGTGTAATGGACACGTTTCTTGGAAGTTCGGAAAGGCAGACTGTGTAGTCGTAGTTGTGTGATTCATAGGGTTGGTCATAAACTATTTGAACATATAATCCTGCGCCCGATATTTGGCAACCTGTTTCATTGTTTATCACGGAGAGGTCCATGAAAGACCCTGGAAACGGTGGCTTAGCAGTCCGATCAGGAGCAGGGTCTCGTTGGATGTTCCTAACTCCTACATCGGGCAAATTTTGTGCACGGACTAGTTGCTGCGTATATGCGGCTCTGCCTATTTCCTCTCCATTGTATTGTTGCATTGGTGGGCTATCAGCGAAGACTCCATGCAATATGAACAACTCGTCCAAGTCGTTTATGCCGTCACCATCCGAGTCATATAGGTTCATGTACCCGAATGCATTGTATACACCGGTTAGATTTATAGGAGCTAAACCGGAGATTTGACTCCAGATCTCATTGAGGCTAATACTGATTCTATCTTCCAGTATGAGGTCCTTGCCTTCATGTTGAGCCCAGTTGAAGACACTGGTCATGTTGTAAGAGTCACCATTCGAGTCATAAAGGTCCCATAAGATTGCGGCTATTGTAAACTCCTCATCTCTCCATGCAAACCAAGGATCTTCAAAATTGGAAGGCCCACCACTCCAATGGTATATCCCTGGTTGTGTGTTGTTTGTCATTGTAGCAGCTATTACTAATGGTATGAATTCTGCAAAGCCTTCTGCCCACGAATCAATGGTGCTTGGGTTAACATACCCCCAATGGTTAAGCTCTGGCACGTTTATATACGGCGTCTCGAAGCTGTCATCATTATCCTCATCAGCCCAGAACTCCCATGTGCCTGTATACCAGGGCATTTGGTTGTCACCACCGATATTAGAATCTGTCATGATGTGGTGGCCAAATTCGTGCCATTCTCGATTCATAGGTGTATCACGATCGTTCCAGTTGCTACTAATGCTATCGATGTTGATTATTGAACCAGGTTCCCTGTAAAACACGCCGGGTTCTGTGCTGAATGCTCTGACGTCTACGGGAAGCGCATGATCTAAGGTTAGTTTTAGGTAGTTGGTAGCGAATAGGACAGCCATATAGGTGTTGTGATAGATTACTGCTAGGTGGGCGAATCTGTCTGCTCCCACATTTGTATCGCCAGGAATCTGTGGTGGTGGTTCGATTGGTGTGCCATTGAAGCCGTAAGTAATTGCGTTATGTGCATCGATTCTCATTGTAATGTTCACGGTGGATGCTGCTTCTGCCCGAAATGGTGGTGTGCGAAGAAAAGCTGGAAATGAAGGATCCCGTTCGAAGTCGTAGACCCTGATGATGTCGTCTTTATCTTTAAGGACGATTACAAGTCTAAGCTCTGATGCTTCCCCAGCAGTTGAGCAATAGAAATTGCCATCAAGATCTGTATAAACAGTTTCAAGATAATCATAGCCTCGCGTTAAATGAACCTCGACTCCTCCGATCTTGTATTCAGTGGGAGTGGTTCCGGTTATTCCTTCAAAGATGACTTTTCCGCAAATTCTGGCGGAAGGCCTCATGAGTGGATACTGATCCTGATTCTGCGCATTGATGACGCGCGGGGTGTCGCCTATGCCGTCGCTTCCAGGCTGGTCTTGGTCAGGACCGCTGTAGACGTCAACGCCCGCGTAGTCGCTCCAGTAGTTTCCGCCAGAAGGATAGTCATTGTCCCAAACGTTCACAGAGTCATAAGAAATGACTTGAACGGCGTTCTCGATAAAGTTGTTATGGTAGATCCTGTTGTTAGACGAAATGCTGGCCGAGATCCCTTTGCCAGTGTTCTTTGTCAAGTTGTTTCCGGAAATAGTGTTAAAAGACGATTCATACATGCCAACGCCATAATAGCTACAATTTGCTATGTTGTTTCCTGAAATAGTGTTAGAAGATGATCGTAACATGTCAACGCCGTAACTGCAGTTTGCTATGTTGTTTCCCGAAACAATGTTATTAGACGAATCCCAGATCCTGACTCCAACCCCGTTCTTTGCTATGTTGTTCCTGAAGATATTATTGAGAGACGATCGGTCGATATAGACACCAACGGAGTTGTTTGTTATGTTGTTTTCCGAAACAACAGTGTTAAAAGAAGAACCACAGAGGTAAACGCCAGCATAGTTGTCTAGCATGCTGTTCTGTGTTATTTGGGAGTGTGTTGTGTAAGCGAGCAGTAAACCTTGAGCACTGTTTTTCAGCTCCAGTCCACTGACGGTGACATGTGCTGAATTCACGACGGCTAAGTATCCGATGTCTGGATGTGTGGAGGGGTTTATTGCAAGGTTCTTCTGATCAATGAGGTAGTATACTGGTTTGCCGTTAACGGTGTTCGATGTGTCTATATCGTGAATAAAATGATCAAGCATAGAGCCGTAGACTGCAAAGTTGCGATTGTTGCCAACCATGGTGTTGAGTTTCAACTCGCTGTTGCTGGAACGATCGAGAATTATGCCTTCAATGTTGTTTTCTATTCTGTTTCCAATAACAACATTATTGTAGCTACCAAATGGACTTCCAAGTTCAATTGCTCCTCCAAACCCCATAAAGCCATTATATGCCAAGTAATTTCCAAAAAAAGTGTTGAAAGACCCTGTGATATGAGCTCCCTGATATGTGCTGTTTGTTATGATGTTCCCAGAAACAAGGTTGTATTTGTCACCGACTGAAATACCGGTATCTGCGGTGTTTGTTATGGTGTTTCCGGAAACAGTGTTAAATTCCCCGATTAGAACAACACCCCTTTCGGTGTTGTTCAGTATTTCGTTCCCAGAGACGGTGTTGTTGTTAGAAGACCCCCAGAAGTGGATGCCCCAACAGTTGTTTGTTATGGTGTTTTCCGAGACATTATTAAAAGTAGCGTTTCTGATGTAAACGCCGACATCAGTATTGTTTGTTATGTTGTTCTTTGACACAGTGTTGTGGTTAGAAGAATAATCGAGGCTGAGACCATTCCTATTGCCTGTCATGTTGTTACCAGTAATATCGCAGGAAGATGATCCACGAACATAAACGCCATACTCGCCATTGTATGTTATGTTGTTTCCGGAGACAGTGTGATTCGTGGAATCGAGAGAAGGGAACACAGGATCATAATCAACACCAACACCAACCTGACTATTCAGAGTTATAGTGTTTCCAGAACCCAATAAACTAAGGTTCTCATGGGTAATCTTAGCAATCAGGGATAAGCTTTTTGGGGTCTGTACGGCTTCCCATCGAACACTTGAAAAACAATAAGACATGTCAAACGAAAAAAGAAATAGAAAGCCGCGAAGCGGCCGCCGCCTAGCAAGGTATTTCTGACATCGTTCCGTCGTCTTTTCTAGCATTCCACCATTCTAAGATTTCTCTCATGTTGTAACTGCAAATTATGCCATGGAGAAGATCATAAACAAACAGTAGATTCTTGAATGGGAATTGTCGAAAGAGTCGATTCCATATTCTTTCTAGGATATACTCCATTGCCAAGTGTGCATGAAGAGATAGAAAGAAGGGTATATGGTGCTCGTAGATTTGATAACAGAAGGATTCAGAAGGTAGAAATGATGCAACAGCTACGAATTCCTTCCATGGATATACCCATTTGTCTCTAGACTCCCACCTACTGATGGTTAGACATCTAACGGTCTTCATTTCCTTTCTCATAGAATCGCCTTCAATGGTTCAGGATTGAATTCTTTCACTTCCACCCCAAGCATCGGAAGATACTTCATACACCACTTCTGCACTTCACCCTCAGGCGCTCCACCGTAGCTTTCATCAAGACTCTGAACCGTGCATTGCCCGATCTCAGCGCACATGGCCTTATTCCACTCCGTAGCTCTCAAGAGATGCTGGAAGAACATGTGACGGAAAAAGTGATTCGGATTGTGAATTTTCGGCTCTAGCTCAGGAACAAACCTTTTGAGCGCTTCGCGGTTGACTGTTCCGCATCTAGCTTCTGTTAGTCCCTCGAATATCAGTCCCTCTTTCCTTTGGCCTATGACGTTCTGAATGAGGTTGCCGACTTCTTTTATCAGCATGAAAGTCTTGATTTCCCTGAATTTCTCAAGAACCGTAAGGTTGAAAAAGTCTCCATTTGGCTTGAAATCCTCGATTTTCGATTTCAGGACGGCGTTTATTCTCAGGCCATTGCGCCACATCACCATGTCAGCAGCGTAGAGTTTCTCATCTTGAGTTTTGACAAGATCAAGCATCTGAAGAATCGTTGATTTTTCGACAAAGAGCGTGCGGTACTTGCCGAATCCTCTGGCCTTGCCAACTCCGATCTTCTCCCATTCAGGAACACCCTTGGACTTCAAAAAGTCCTTTAACGCTCTACGGTACTGGCAAGTGTCTTTTCCCTGATTCTCCATTGCCAAGAAAATCTCTTGTGCGTCACGGAAATTCAAGCGATCAGGGTGCTTCTCGAATTTTCTGCAAACCCATCTGACGATTAGAAGTTGTCTTTTGACATATTCGGGGTGCAAGGGTTTCCCTTTGTGTCTCCTAGTTCTCATGTACAGAATCCAGTCCTTGATGCTTTTGATCTCTTGGAAGTTTCCTTTTTGGAACATTGATTGCTCAACCGCTTGTTTTTCCGTTGGAATTCCTTGCACCAGCTCCTTACTCAGCTCATCAAAAACTTCAGGATGATCACTGAACCACATCGTAACGCTTTCAGGCGTCCTTTCCTCATTTCTTTTGCTTAATATGCGCTCTGCTATCTTTGAGGGAGAAAGTGTTCTTAATTCCTTGGCGAATTCGGGAATATCTCTTGAGGCTTTGTATTTCATGGTTTTTCCTTAGCTTCTTAGGTAGTATTGGGTAGGATAAAGTATATATTTCTTACTCAGTCATACAAAACAGATTAAGGAGACTAACAAGATATGAATGCCATGAAATCCAAAATAAGTGTCACTGTTGACAAACAGATCGTTGATTGGATAGATAGGCAAGTCGAGACTCAAAAATTCAGAAATAGAAGCCATGCGGTAGAAGTAGCTCTAATGAGATACATTGAGACAGAAAAGAAAAAGTGATTTTTCGCTAAAAAGTAAGCATCAATGGAAAGTCAGTTCTTGAACCTCTTTGGCGATGGACTCAGCGATATCAGCAAGCAGTTCAGCCTTTTCGTTGATCAGGTCGTCCAGTTCGGTGATCTCTTCTTCTAGCTCATCAGAATCTTCCTCTTCGTCAAGTTCTTCAAGATCGGCTTGTTTGTCGTTCTGTAGTTCCATTAGGGCATCAATCTCTTCCCTAAGCTCTCTGAGATCTTCAAGATCATATCCTTCTTCTTCGGACACGCAATCACCCCCCTTTTCAACCCTTTCTAGATCTACGGTGTTTTTCCTTGCCAAGCACAGAAGACAGCACAAGCAAACCACCGAAACCGAGTATGGCAATAGCGATGATCGTGCCAATGTCCGCGAGAGATCCACTACCCTGACCAAAGAGAGTGCCTTTGAAACCACCGGCATAATTGTACCAAATCAACGCGAGAATGATCAACAGTACAAAGAACAATGTTTGATGTGCCATGATTACGCTTATGATGGTTCCAAGGATCACTACCAAAAGGTCATCCCAACCCATGAACCCCGTTGCTGGAGCAAAGTCCGTGTCTGGTGTAGCGTCAGTGCGGAAGACAGTAGTTGTCGTTCCTTCTATGTGATCTGGAGGAGCAACTCCACCCACAGGTGGATATCTAAGCAAGGTTGTGACGTCTACGGCTATACTATCTACTATGAGCCATCTCCCAAGTTGAGCGAATTTCTCGGCGATTTGTTCAAATGTGGCTTTTTTTAAGCCGTTCTTGACGTCCGCTATTATCTCAGCGTTGGATGGTAGACCACCACCAATAGAACCGTGTTCCGAAGCGTCAATGTTCCACCCATGTTTCCATGTATACTGATAGATCGCCGTTTGATTCGCCATTTTTTCACCTTCATGTGTACACAAATATGTTAATCTTCATTGGTCGTGGGTTCGTCTTCTGAGTCGTCCTTGTCCTTGTCCTCTTCCTCTTGTTCTTCACTGGCTTCATCTGTTTCCTCTAGACCGAGAAACTTCTCAAACTCTTCCAAGTTCTCCATTGAGAACTCGAATGCGGATTCAACCAATTTGCCTAGACTCAAGCCTTCGACGTCAACAAGATACTGCTTCATGTCCTTGTGTGCATCTGAAGACACTTTAACCCATGGCATTTCTGATTGCCTCTAAAGATACCAAAATTGCAATTTACATAAAAGCAAGATAGGGACATGCCCCCATACCTGATTAGGACATGTCAAGGTATTCAAGGGCGATTTGTTTCAATAAAGCATAGGGAGTTTTCCCTTTCGATTTGGCTATTCTAATGAATCGATCATACTCTGCTTCGTTCAGCCATATCATGATTTTCTTCATTGTCTTCCAAGAGCCTTATTCAACGCCATAGCCTCTCCATAGTTAGGGCAAGTCAAAAAGTCAAGACAAACATGACAGACGTTTTTGAAACTGACTTCTTTTCTAGTCTTGGGACATTCGAGCTGAAAGTCTTCTGAAGCTAACTTGGGTTCTTGTGATTCTTGTGGTTGTTGGAATTTCTCTGTTATCTTCTCCTTTTCCTTTTCCTTCTCCGTGATTCTCTCAACAATACGTTGACTTTCAACCACCTTCGCAGGAATTTGCTGTGATATTTGTAGCGGTCCTTTATCCTTGACTGTATCCTCTATCCTATGGAGATTTTTGTGAGGTTCTGCAAGAGATACGATATATTGGATGTAGTCATCTTTTTCGGAGATTTTGCCGTTCTTTTCCTTTAACAAGTCTTCCATGATTTTCAGACGTTTCTCAAGCCATTCTATTTTATTCAAGAGCTCTGTCTTAGCATTCGGTTTAAGTTCTTGGACTTCTGCCGTCAATGTTTGCTTTTCCTCTCTGAGCTTCTTAATGCTTCTTTCAAGTTGTTCCTTCGTCATCAAAAGCACTTTTCTGATCATGTAGTATCGACACTTTTGGCACTTGTCTTCTGTGATGCGTAGGCCGAGCTTTTTACAATCGACAAATTTCCCATAATGAGCAGGGATTTCGCTTCGGGAATTGCAGTTTTGAAACTCTACAATTTTCTCTTCTGGTTGAAGATTATGCAAACGAAGTATGTCTCTTATTGTATCTGTAAGATTTTTGAATCCACGTTCTTTCTGATGTTGCTCGATAATTGCAAAGTCCTCTGGGTCTAGTTTGAAATTCAGATGATGTTTGCCCTCAAGTCTATGTCCGTCCTTGATCTCTGGCTTGTTTTCAGGTTGGATTGACATTCTGTTTCTCCTTTGCTTCTTTGATCCATCTGGCAATAGTTGTATGATTGATCCCTGTGATCTGCTCCAGTTCTCTAGTCGAGACTCCCGCTTTGTTTGACTCGATCAACTGAGGTAAGAGCTGCCGTTTCTTTTCCTCATAGATTCTCTGTTGCTCCTGTCTCGCTTGGACTGAAGACTTGATCGTCTGACTCCATTCTTCCATTGTTCTGTTTTTAGCATTCAGAAGAGCTTTGACAATGAGTCGTGGCATATGTCAGAGTCTAGTTTTGTTGAAGAATTTAAGACTAGTCTTGAATGTTAGTCTTAGGTTCTGAACTAAGAAAATCCAACAAATGTTAGCAAAAATGTACTTCTGGGGACTACTTCCAAAGCGCAGATTTCATAATTGACATCGTTCTGTAAATTTCTGACTCTCATAGGATTCCCATTGAATATTCTCTTACTTAGCTTTGACGCAAGCTGGACAAAATCGTTACATTTTGGAGAGAGAAGCGGTGCATATGCCTACTGTATGCTCACAGCTATAGAACAGTAGTATGCAAGCATACAACAAGCATATAACAATCGTGCCACAGACTGGGAACAACCATCTACAAATGTGTAATACACATCAGACGCTTTTGTCCATTGTGGAATACAAGCTTTTGACATTTGTAATACACTTTCTAAACATGTCCAATGGAGCGTCAGAAACCGAAAAGAAGCAAAAATCTCAGAGAAAAGCGGAATACAAAAATAGCAAAAAACCGAATCTTAGCATCACCTTAGGTCAATTCCTAAGCTTTACCATCAAAAACAGCGTTTATTAGTGTTCCAGAAACACTGCAGTTCGACGAAACAAAGAGATAAACGCCGTACCAGCTATTGTTCGTTATATTGTTCCCAACGACTGTACTCAAACACGAACGGTGGGCGAAAACTCCATACCTGGAATACTGGATATTCGTGTTCTTGATTGTCACGTTCCAGCAACCAGACCAATAAAACCCGTAACCACTTCCCAAACCCCGAAGCGTCCTACCGTTTCCATCAACTATTATGCTACTTCTCTGTATCCAAATCATTTCAGCAATGATGTCGCCAGTAAGCGTGTAAGTTATGTTGTCCGAAGTCGTAATCGGCGCGCCCTCGGGCCATATTGAGCCATCCGCGGAGATGTAAATGGTTTCCCATGCCCAGGCAGGCTGAACGCTAAACGTTACCGTTAACATGCTTGTTAGCAGCAGCGCCTGCAAAATAGCAGAGGAAAACCCCTTCAATTCCCCTCTTCTCCCCCCGCTACAACCACAAAGTGATATATATACTCCAAGATATATTTAAGTTTCCCTGAAAGGCTAATGGGAGAAAGTTCTGTTTCTCAGCCACTTCTTGGAAAAAAAGCCTTATGCACATGGCGCAAAAAACCTAGGGAAAGAGGGTAGGTCCGTACTGGCTGAAAATCCACTCGATAGGGGGAACCCCAGCAAAGCCTTAAGCTTGTAGTATCTGAAAACAAGACAGAAAAAGGGGGTTTGCGGGAGACCCCTCCATATATATGGCGACAAATCGATTATGGTTCAAGAACGACTAAAACCGCCAACAACCGCCTGACCGAAAGAAACCCCTCCATCGCCCGGCGGTACCGCGCTGTGAACGACAAACTGCAAGCCCGCATTTTCCACGATTTTTCTCATGACCGATGCGAGTATCTCGTTGCACGCGGCTCCACCTGAAAACCCGATGGCCTTTACATCATTCTTAACAACGTTCTCTATTGCCAGTGTAGCTAAACCTCTGGCAAGATAGGCATGTGCCGAGTAAGCTAAATCCGTTTTTGAATATTTTTCTCGATTCGCAAATACCTCGTAGACCATCTGCGTTGTTTCCAAAATACCGTTCTCTATGGTCGGTTCTAGACTCAGCACATCTTTGCCGTCTATTGCCGCCGACTCAAGCTTCATCGCTGGTTCTCCCTCGTACGTGCGCTCGTAGCATATGCCTAATATGGCTGCTATTGCGTCGAGAACTCTTCCACAGCTCGTTGTCTCACTGACCCCAAAACCCTTTCTCAATTGATCAACAAGTATCAAGGTCTCTTTTTTCCCATAGGGAAAGCGTTGCGCGTTCTCTAAGAGCCAGTCTTCGATTTTCATTCTCTTAGACAGTATCCCTGCAGCTACTCGCAACGGGTAACGTGTGGCTAGGTCTCCACCTGCCAAGGGTTGTTTTTCAAGATGAGCCAAGCGCTTGAAGCCTTCGGTTTCTTCTGTGCAGAACAAGATTTCGCCGCCCCATGCTTCTCCATCAGTGCCGTAGCCGTATCCGTCGCAACATATTCCCATCATCTCTTTGATGTTGTGTTCCGCCATTAACGCTGCAATATGTGCATGATGGTGTTGCACCTGCACCAGTTGCCAGTTGTTTTCCTCTGCAAGTTGGTGTGCGAGTTTTGTTGTTGTGAATTTTGGGTGTAAATCGCAAGCGACAGCCTCTATTTTGCTGTTGGTCAGATGGATCAGATGTTTTGTTGTACTCTCTAGGAAAGACGCTGTTTCAACATTTTCCAAGTCGCCAATGTGTGGCGAAACAAAAGCCTTGTTTTCCAGCAAAATGCATGACGTGTTGTTTAGCTCACCGCCTAAACCGACTATGCAGCGTCTGGTCTTTTCTCGTAGAATCATCGGTGTCGGCGCATAGCCTCGTGAACGTCTTATGAAAACTTGGCGTTTGCCGTGCATGCGAAGCACTGAGTCGTCACATCGATGCGCTATTTGTCTATCGTGAAACAAGAAGTAATCAACAGCGTTGCCTAGTGTTTTCAAAGCCTCTTCTTTGTCCTTCACTATTGGCTGGTTCGGCGGGTTTGCGCTTGTCATCACAAATGCAGCGTCATCGACTGCATCGAACAGCATGTAGTGCAGACCTGTGTACGGCAGCATGACGCCGATGTTGTGTAAGCCAGGGGCAATCAAATCTGAGAGACAATAGCTCTTGCTCTTGTCTAAGAGGATTATTGGGCGAGCATAAGACTTTAGGAGTTGCTCTTCTTCTTTGCTCACTTTGGCAAAGGTCATTATTGTTTCCAGGTTTCTTGCCATGATCGCGAAGGGTTTTTGGCTTCGGTGTTTGGCCTGTCTAAGTCTAGCTAAAGGTGTTTCGTCGGTTGTTGAGGCGGCAATGTGGAAGCCACCATATCCCTTTATGGCCAAGATGCTGCCTTCTGAAAGTAGCTTGCCAGCTTCTCGAATTGGGTCTTTGTGTTGAACAGGTTTTCCTTGGTTTGTTGTAAGATATGCTTTTGGACCGCATTTTAGGCAGGCTACGGTTTGTGCGTGAAATCTTCTGTTCAGGGGGTCTTTGTACTCTTTTTGGCAGAAGCCGCAGAGTGGGAAGTCGCGCATTGTAGTGTTTTCGCGGTCGTATGGAAGTCTTTCGATGATGGTGTATCTTGGCCCGCAGTTTGTGCACGTGATGAAAAAATAGTTGTACCGTGGATCTTTTTGATCTCCGAGTTCGCGCAGGCAATCATCGCATATGGCTATGTCAGGCGGTATTATTGAACCAGCGTGTTCAGCTTCAGAACTGCTCTTGCTGATGGTGAAACCTTGGTATTCGTCTTTACCTTTGAGTTTTCTCTTCGTAATATCGTAGATTCTCGCGAGCGGAGGGGCCTCTGTTTTCAGATCTTTGAGGAAAGTCTCAATGGCATGTTCCCTGCCTTCGAGTATGATTTCCACTCCTGCATCGCCTTTGTTCTTGACGTATCCGTTGAGCCTGTTTTTGACTGCGGTGCGATAGACAAAGGGGCGAAATCCTACGCCTTGAACGATGCCTGTGACTTCGATTTTCATGCGCACGGCAGTCATCTCTTTAGCTTATGAGAGAATTGCCGCATATACGCTTTGACTCTTTGCAGGGTTCCTAGATTCTAGTGGTTATCTGCGTCAGATTGGAGATAGGTGCGCGTTTACAGGTTAAACTGAATCTGTTTCGGGCTGAATATCGCCGTTGTTAGAAATATTAATAGCCTTGTTGATTACTAATCGAACCTCTGAGAAGATGCTAATGTCAAAGTCCAATGAAGCAAAGTTCGAGACGTATTCAACCAGCTTATGCCCAGAGTGCATGAAAAGGATTCCTATGAGGATTTACGAGGAAAACGGCATCATCTACTTGGAAAAGACTTGCCCGGAACATGGCAAGTTTGACGATATTTATTGGGGTGACGCTGAGCTTTTCAAATGGTTCTATGACAAATGGTATAACGCTCGGTACATTGGTAGCGGTCTAGAGAACCCACATACCAAGACAGAGAAGGGCTGCCCGTTTGACTGCGGGATCTGCCCGCAACACAAGACGCCTACGATCTTGGGCATCATAGACGTCACAAACCGCTGCAACATGACTTGTCCAGTGTGTTTCGCCTACGCGGGAGCATCGAACTATGTTTATGAGCCTTCTTACGACCAGATCGTCGAGATGATCAAGCTTCTGAGAGCTAACAAGCCGTGGGCTTGCAATGCTTTGCAGTTTAGCGGAGGCGAGCCGACTATTCGAAATGACCTGCCTGACCTGATTCGCGAAGCAAAGAAGGCGGGAATAACCCACATTGAAGTCAACACAAATGGACTTCGCATCGCCGAGGACATTGAGTATTTCAAGAAGCTTTTGAACGCGGGTTTGAGCACGCTTTACCTGCAGTTTGACGGGTTGAAAGATGAAATCTACGTGAAGTTACGAGCACGGAAAGGGCTCATTCCTGTCAAACAGCAGGTCATTGATAACGCTAGAAAGATCTGTTTGGACTCCATTGTTTTGGTCGTCACCCTAGCGAAGGGCGTTAATGACCAAGAATTGGGGAGCATAATCGACTACGCGGTTAAGAATCATGATGTAGTTAGGTGTATCAACATTCAGCCAGTTTCGATGGCGGGTAGAGCGAGGAAAGATGAACTGCGAAAGATGCGCATCACGATTCCCGACACAATGAAAGAGATCGAGAAACAGACTCAAGGAGTAGTGTCACGTTGGGATTGGAGACCGGTAAACTGGCCTGTGCCAATGACCAAAGGAATGGGTGTAATCAGGAACAAGGTGTACCCTGACTTCACTATGCACCCCATGTGTGGCGCCGCGACGTTTCTGGTTGTTGACAAAGACGGCTCATTCAAGCCTATAATGAACTACGTGGATGTTGACAAGTTTGCAGAGGTTTTCTGGAGCGTTTACTATTCTGGCGTTAGGGGCAAGAAAACGATGGCTAAGATGCAGATGCTCAAGCTTCTGCCAATGGCAAAATCTGACTTCGTGAGAGGATTGATTAAGAACGTTATTACCAAGGGAAGCTATGAGGCGCTGGGAGAGTTCATGCACAGGATAGTCATGATTGGCATCATGCATTTCCAAGATGTCTGGAACTTTGACTTGAACAGGGTTCAGCAATGTGGAATCCATTATGTGACGCCGGACATGAAGATAAGGTCGTTCTGCACCTACAATAGCATACACAGACCTAACGTGGAAAAGCAGTTTGCAACACCGATCACTGAGTGGACGAAGAGAACTGGCAAGAAAATAGGCGAATCAGCATAGCAGAATATGGGCAAGGACAAAAGACACTTTCGCATCATATAACAAGTCTTGTTGACAGAATAAAAGAAAAGCGAATTGCAAGCCTAAGTCCTTGTCTTTGATTTTTCCTCTTCCTGTAGGACCCTTCTGAGAACCTTGCCTACCAAAGTCATCGGCAACTCCTTTCTGAATTCTAGTTCCCTTATCGCCTTGTAGGGTGCGACCTTTTCGTTCACGAATTTTCTTATTTCGTCTTCAGTCGCTGTCGCGCCATCTCTTAGCACCACGAATGCCTTGGGTATTTCTCCTGCCACCGGATCGGGCTTGCCAACGATTGCGCAGAGTTTGACCGCTGGATGCTCGTAGAGCACATCTTCGATCTCTCTTGGGTAGACGCTGTATCCCTTGTATTTGATGAGGTCTTTCTTGCGGTCAGTGATGTAAAAGTATCCGTTTTCATCCATCTTTCCGATGTCGCCCGTGTAGAGCCACTCGCCACGGAGAACGGCAGCGGATTCTTCAGACATCTTCCAGTAGCCCTTCATAACTTGTGGACCTTTGACCACAAGTTCCCCTGTTTCACCCAATTCCATTTCTTTTTCTCCAGTTTCCATATCCATGATTTTGGCGTCCGTGTCAGGCCATGGCAGGCCAATGCTGCCTACTCTAACCGTTTTCATCGACCTGTCAAGCGGGTTACAATGTGTGACGGGTGAGGACTCCGTAAGACCATAGCCTTCCACAAGAACTCCGCCAGTCATTTCCATCCACTTCTTCTGGACGTCGGGCGGAAGCGGAGCCGAACCAGAAATGCAGAAACGCACGGACTCTAAATTGTACCTGTTCAAGCCCGGATGAGCTAGGAGTAGGGCATACATGGTTGGAGCCCCACAGAACACTGTAACCTTGTGCTTCTGAATGGCCTTCAACGTGCCTAGGACGTTAAATTGTGGGAGCATGACCATTTTTCCGGCTAAGTAGATAGGCGCGTTCATGCCTGTCGTCATTCCATAGATGTGGAACAGGGGCAACACTGTGAGAAAGGTTTCCTCACCTTCAGTGCCTCTGAGCCACGCTGCGCAGGCAACGGCGTTTGAAACCAAGTTCATATGCGTCAGCATCGCGCCTTTCGCAGTTCCAGTTGTTCCACCCGTGTATTGCAGAGCAGCTAAGTCCTCTTTTGGATCAATCTCAACCTTGGGCGGGTTTGGTGGGTACTTTCTCAGCAAGTCTTGGAAAAGAAAAGTGTTCGGTCCAAGTTCAACTTTGTATGAAGGAATCTTCTTCATCAGTGACCCAAGAAACGCCAGCGTCTTGGGCATGTAGTCCTTCAAGCTTGCAACAATAACTCTTTTCAGTCTAGTCTTGTCCATAACTTTTTGCACGATTGGATAGAGCACGTCAAGGACAACTATCGTCTCCGCCTCAGAATCGCTCAGTTGATGCTCAACTTCACGCTCCTTATACAATGGGCTGATCGCAGTCTCAATCGCCCCGATCTTCAGAACGCCATAATAGGCTATAACGAATTGAGGCATGTTCGCCAAGAAAAGAGCAACCTTATCCCCCTTCTTGACACCTAGATCGCTAAGAGCGGTCGCAAATCTGTCACTAGCCAAATCCAACTCTCGATAGGTCATTGGCTTGTCAAAATACACGATAGCCGTTTTGCTAGGATACTTCTCAGCTTTGCTCTTTAAGAGATCAGAAAGTGATGCCTCAGGATATTCAATGCTTCTTGGTACGCCTTCCGGCCAAGATCTGAACCAAGGCTTTTCGGATGAACTAGGAGTCTGAGTCGGTCTGGACGGTTCAGATTCCTTTTTCTTAGGCTTGTTTTTCGGTGGCATTGCTCAAAACCCGTTTTCTATATATCAAAGACGAGATGTAATAATACTTTCGACGGAAGGACCAATCAGTGAAAAGCGAGCAGGTATGGATTCATTGCGGTGACGTACAACTATACGCTGAGTTGAGCATTCCTGATGTCATTCCAGCTCCAGCAGTGCTTGTCTGTCATGGTATGAATTCACGTGGTTTTCAAGGTCTGAGACTTTACACTCGTTTAGGGGAGGCTGCATGCAAAGTAGGCTTTGTCTCTCTCGCGTTCGACTTTCAAGGCGTTGGGAGAAGCACTGGAGGCTTCGACTATGGTCTTAACGAGCGAGAAAACGTCAAATGCGCGCTGAATTTTCTGGCATCGAGACCTGATGTAGCTACAAGCAAGATTTTTGTTGTTGGGCATAGCCTAGGTGGAGCTGTTTCGCTCTACGCGTTGCAGGATGAGACGCGAGTCAAAGGGTTAGTCTTGTGGTCTACTCCCAAGAATCACAATTACAACGTCAGAAAATTCATCAAGCGAACTAGGGGAGCTTTCGGCTTGTGCAGTTTCCTTATCTTGTCTCGGCTTGACAGGTTCTTCAACGTTTCAAAATTCTTCAAACTCGAAGTGTATGGCATAAATCTTCGCCCCAAATATGTCAAAGAAAAACTTATGAAACTGAACGAATGCGAAGCCGCTTCAAGGCTGAAAAACATTCCGTTGCTTGTAGTGATAGGGGAAAGCGATATCATCGTAGGATTGGACGAAGCACAAGAGATTTTTGAGGCAGCTCATAATCCAAAAACGTTACTAGTGATGGATTCTGCAGACCACATTTACAAAGGAAAAGAGGTTGAATTAATTACCAAAACGGTTGACTGGATAAAAGCTGTTGCAGATAGCATCTAGGGTGGGACGAATTCGTATGTTGGGTTTCCTTCTTGCGACACTTTGGCTACTAATTTGACTCTCATGCCCACTTTGATCTGTGAGAGCTTGAATCCAGTAAGCCACGCGAGCACTTTCACGCGTTCTTTCAGTCTGCCAATGGCTACGGTGTAAGGTTTGTATTCGGCGAAGGTTGTTGGTCTGACCACTACGTGTGTGAAGGTTTCAATTTCCGCCTCGTTGCTCAACTCAACCCACTGCATATCGGAATGCAAGCAATCTGGGCAATCAGCTGATGGCGGAAAATACAATCGTCCACATTTGTTGCATTTGGTCGCGTAGATCTTTCCTTCTTTCAATCCTTCCCAAAACTTCAGTGTTTTGGATATGGGAATCTCTTCTACGATCGTTATCGGTCTGGATTTTATTGCAGGCATAGATGTTGAAGTCATTTCCATTCATCTCCTCAGAATCGTCACGTAGCAGTAATGCCCGGTTCCACCAACGTTGTGGGCAAGTCCAACGTAGTTTTTCAGCGGAACTTGGCGGCCTTTCTCAACAGCTTCTTCCCTCAGTTGTCTGGTCAACTCGTAAACCATCGAACAGCCAGTCGCGCCTATCGGGTGCCCCTTCGCCTTAAGTCCCCCATCTATGTTTACGGGTATCTTTCCACCGATCTCGGTTTGACCCTCGCGAGCAAGCTTCACTCCTTCACCTCTCCCACAGAAACCTAGGTCCTCGTAAGCCATTATCTCCGCAATAGTAAAACAGTCATGAACTTCAGCAAAGTCAACTTGATCATGCGTGATCCCAGCAGCCTTGTATGCTCTCTGGGAAGCCACCACGCTCGCGTCCAGCCCCACGAAGTCTTGCCTCTTGCTCAGGTTTGCAGTTCCAGATGAATAGCCTATTCCAGCAATCCATACGGGCGCGTCAATCTTCAGCTCCCGCACCTTTTCTTCAGAAGCAACAACAATCGAGGCGGCACCGTCTGTAATAGGGGAACAATCGTACAGCTTCAGAGGCGAAGCAATAACCATAGAAGATAAAACATCATCAACAGTTATTCTATTTCGAAGGTGCGCAATTGGGTTCATAGCGGCATACTTGTGGTTCTTAACAGCCACTAAGGCCAAGTCCTCTTCAGTGGTTCCATACTTTGCCATGTGCGCATTAGCATAAAGCGCATAATACGCTGGAAACGTCAATCCGAAATTGTGAAACTCCCAGAAATAGTATCCTGCTCTTCCAATCCACTCCATAGCCGTCGCAGTGTCAATCTCCCTCATCTTCTCAACACCCAACGCTAAGGCAATGTCGGCATGACCGCTCGCTACAGCCGAGTAAGCCGCGAAGAAAGCTGCACTGCCGCTTGCACAGGCAGCTTCGCAACGCATCAATCCAGCGCCTGTTAGGCCGCAATATTCCCCGACGACGACGGCTGGAAGAAGTTCTTCATACCATGCGCCAGCTCCGACGGAGCCTAAAGCAACGAATTGAATGTCCTTTGCTGTCAAACCTGCATCTTCAAGAGAGGGTTTGACTGCTTCAAAGGTCAGCTCTGACACGTTGACGTCGCTTCTAATGCCGAATTTCGAGTTGCCAACGCCAATGACGGCTACTCTTCGCAAATCAACCGTCCCCTGCTTGATTACAGTTGGTCGTGCGAAATATAAAGAAAGAGGAAGAGTTTCCGATTATCTGCCTTTGAATTCTGCTTTTCTGCGTGACATGAAGGCTTCAACGCCTTCTTTGAGGTCTTCTGTCGAGAAAGCCAAGCCCATCATGCTTGCTTCCAGCCGCAATCCTGCCTCCAACGGTACTTGGGTTCCGAAGTTCAAGGCATGCTTCGCGTATTTCATGGCTACTGGTGGTCCGTCACTAATCTTCTGGGCCATTGATCGGGTTTCATCTTTAAGCTTCTCAAAATGCACAACCTTGTTGACCAATCCTATCCTTAAAGCCTCGTCCGCCTTTAACCTGGTACCCAGCATCACAAGCTCCTTAGCCCTTGGCAGACCAATTAGTCTGACTAGTCTTTGTGTTCCACCCCATCCTGGAATCAAGCCTAAGCCTATTTCTGGGCTTCCAAGCTCTGCGTGCTCCGCTGCAACTCTGAAGTCGCATGCTATTGCCAGTTCCAAACCGCCGCCGAGCGCGAAACCGTTAATCGCCGCGATCACTGGCTTGGACATTTGTTCTATCTTCCCGAAAACGCTTTGTCCAGCTCTTGAGAACTCCTCAGCCTTGACTGGTGTGGCCTTTAGAAACATGGTTACGTCGGCGCCTGCGCTGAAGGATCTGTCGCCGTCGCCAATTATTACGACGCATCTTATGCTGGGGTCTTTCTCTGCCGTGTCCAAGGCATCAGCCAACTCTTCGATGAGAACGTCGTTGAAGCTGTTCAATCGGTGTGGTCTGTTCAGGATTATCCACAGAGTATTTTGTTCTCTTTCGATTTTCACAGTTTCATATGATTTGCTCAATTTGCTCACCGTCCCTATGTTTAGCTCGTGAGTCTATATTACCTTTTTAGAATTTTCGAAGCAGATATTTCAACACTGTCAGCTTCTGGATTTCCCTTGTTCCTTCATAAATCTCGGTGATCTTCGCGTCACGGTGGAATCTTTCAACTCGGTATTCGCCCAAGTATCCGTAGCCGCCCAACACTTGTATGGCAAAGTCAGTCACTTCCATAGCGATCTTGCCAGCGTAGAGTTTGGCCATGGCCGTGGCCATCGGGTCCATTTTTCCAGCATCAACCAGCCATGCAGCTCGATAGGTTAACCATCTTGCGGCTTCGATGCTCGTCATGGCTTCAGCCAAACCCGCACCTATCAATTCATGCTGCAGCAATGGTTGCCCGAAGGCTTCTCTTTGTTTGGAGTATTTGAATGCTATTTCAAAGGCGCCTTGAGCCATGCCTACTGCTTGAGCGGCGACTCCGACTCTGGTTTTGTCAAAGAACTCCATCGCGCTGTGAAAACCCTTGTTCAACTCGCCAACTACATTCCAGTCAGTGACTTTTACGTTGTCGAAGCGAAACTCGCCAGTGACTGAGCAGCGAATGCCCATCTTGTCATGCAGCTTTGAAGTTTCAAGTCCTGCAGTACCCTTGTCAACAACGAACAAGGTTTCGCCTCTGTATGTCGGTCTGATTTTTGTGTCTGTCTGTGCCAGAACAACCGTAAAATCAGCGGTTGTAGCGTTTGTTATGAAAGTCTTTGTCCCATTTATCCACCACTCATTCCCGTACTTCGTGGCTGTTGTCTCCATGCGAGTTATGTCGCTTCCGCTCACGTTAGGTTCTGTAAAAGCTGCTGCTGAGATGAAATCGCCTTTGCAGATGGGTGGAAGGTATTTCTCTTTTTGTTCTTTCGTGCCTAAGACCGCAAGAAATTCGCTGCCGAAATTTCCGCCTGACACAGCAACGCCTAATGATGAATCTGCTCTGCACATCTCCTCTATTGCCAAGCAAGTTTCAAGCAATCCGTAGCCTTGTCCCCCATATTCCTCTGGGAAGCTGAGGCTCGTGAAGCCCAGTTTAGCTGCTTGCCTGTAAAGTTCCAAGGGAAATTCCTCTTTTTTGTCAAGCTCCAAAGCCAGTTCTGGCTTGAACTCTTTAGCGCAGAACTCTTTGACTGCTTTCACGATTCCGAGTTGTTCTTCAGTGAATTCAAACTGCATCTAGTAAAACCCCTTTCCTGCTTTCTTTCCAGTCCAGCCCTTGCCAACGTAGTCTTCAAGCAACGGGCAGGGTTCATACATTTCCATATTGTACTTTGCGTGTAGTTCTCTAAGCTTGTTCAAGACCATGTCTATGCCTGTTCTGTCCGCGTGTTCGCAGGGGCCTGAGGGCCAATACGTGCCGAGCTTCATTCCAGTGTCGATATCCGCTGGGTTTGCAGCATCATCATGGATAAGCCAAGCCGCCTCATTGACAGCCACTGCCCAAGACCTGTCGACGTCGTATTCATCTAGCAAGTTGAAAGGTATCCTTGGTCTACCCTTTGTCCAGTCATAGAAGCCCACGCCTGTTTTTTGTCCCAGCTTCTTTTCCTTGACTAGAGGCTCGATGACTTCTTGACAAGGTTTGAACCTTTCACCGTAAGCCTCGTAAAGTATCCTTCCAACCTCATAGGCGATGTCCAACCCGACGAAGTCGCCTAGCTCAAACCAACCCATTGGGAACCCACCTGTGTATTTCACTGAAGCGTCTATTCCCTCCTTAGTGGCTTCTTTTCTGTGATAGGCCCAGAACGCCTCATTGAACACTGCTCCGAGAATTCGGTTCACGATGAAGCCCCGCACGTCCTTTCGCACGACTACGGGTGTTTTCCCCAGTTTTTTGGCTAGTTCCGAAAGGGTATTCATTGTTTCTTGGCTTGTATTGTCCCCTTTGATGACTTCGACTAGTGCCATGAATTGTGGTGGATTGAAGAAGTGCATCCCAGCAACTTTGTCAGGTCGCTTCGTAGCCTTGCCCATCTCAGTTATGCTCAACGTAGATGTGTTAGAGGCGAGTATCGCATGCGGAGGAGCAACTTCGTCCAGTTTGGCGAAGATCGTTTTCTTGATCTCCATGTTCTCAGGCGAGGCTTCTATCGCGAAGTCTATGTCTTTTCCCGCCTGCTCATAGCTTGTAGTCGTGGCTACCCGCGCCAGCGCCGCGTCTGCATCTTCCTGCCTTATCCTCTTCTTCTCAACGAATTTTCCCAAGCTCCATTTGATTTTCTCTTTGGCCTTTTGCAGGATTTCATCGTTTATGTCAACCATGGTTGCTTCGAGTCCGCTCATGGCGAGAAGCTGCGTGATTCCGTGACCCATGGCTCCTGAACCTATTACTGCTGCTTTTCCGATTTTTTCAGTTGCCAAGATGATTTCGTCTCCTTGAGAGTGTTATTGATGGATGAGGAATGGTAATAAAACTTTTGAATCGAGACTAAACACCCCAGAAAGCTTACTAAGAAAAATAAAGAATTCTTTTTTATTGCTGCTTCATGAGGTAACCGACTATCGTGTTCTTTTGGATTTCACTTGTTCCTTCGTATATCTCGGTTATTTTCGCACATCGATGATAGCGTTCCACATGGTAGTCTGCCAAAAATCCATAGCCGCCAAAGATCTGTATGGCGTCATCTGTGACTTCCATGGCCACGCGGCCTGCATAGGCTTTTGCCATTGAGGTCTGAGCAGGGTTCGGTTTCTCTTTATCGTAAAGCCAAGCAGCCTTGTACATCATGAGCCTTGCTGACTCAATCTTGATTGCCATTTCAGCGAGTTTGTGGCTTATGCCTTGGAAGTTGATTATGGGTTGTCCAGATTGTTTGCGGGTTTTTGCGTATGCCAATGCTCGTTCGAAGGCGCCTTGAGCCATGCCTACTGCTTGTGCGGCCACGGTTATGCGGGTTCCGTCGAAAAGCTCAAGCGTGTAGTAGAAGCCTCTGCCCAATTCCCCTACGATGTTGGTTTCTGGCACTTTTAGGTCGCACATTGCGAGTGATCCGGTGACGCATGGTTTTATTCCCATTTTTCCATGCAGTTTGGTTGCTTCCAGTCCCGGCATACCTTTTTCAGCGATGAATAGGCTTTGGCCTCTGTAGGTTGGTTGGCAATTTGGGTCTGTTTGGCAGAGAAGAATGAGAGTGTCGGCGGTTGTGGCATTGGTGATGAATTCTTTGGCACCGTTTATGGACCATTCGCCACCGCATTTTACAGCAGTCGAGTCCATGCGTGTGATGTCGCTTCCATGCTCAGGTTCAGTGAACGCTGCTGCGGCTATCTTATCGCCTCTCGCAAGCGGTGGAATATACTTCTTCTTTTGTTCTTCATTGCCATGCTTTAGTAGCACATCAGGAATCATAAGATTGCCAAGCGAGATTGCGACGCCTATGCCCGGGTCTGCTCGACACATTTCTTCTACCACTATACAATCTTCCAGTACGCCTAAACCCTGTCCATCAAATTGCTCTGGGATACGCATGCTTGTGAACCCTAGCTGCGCAGCTTTCTTGTATAATGCCATTGGAAACTCTTCTTTTTGATCAAGTTCCAATGCAAGTTCAGGAGTGAACTCTTTTTCCGCGAATTCCTTCACTGCTTTCTTTATTTCCTGTTGTTCTGGGGTTAGTTTGAAATCCATCTTGCTCTTTTCTCCAAATAGGTTAGGTTATATTTTCTGTGCTCGTAGCTCATTAACCTTGTTTTTCAGCGGGGGCACTATCTTGAACAGATCCTCGACGATTCCGTAGTCTGCGAAACTGAAGATGGGGGCCTTGGGGTCCTTGTTTACAGCTATTATGAGGTCTGAGCTTTTCATGCCAAGGATGTGCTGGAAGGCTCCGCTTATGCCCAAGGCTAAGTAGAGTTTTGGTTTGACTGTTTTCCCTGAAGTACCAACTTGTCTGTCGGTGGGCAACCATCCTTTGTCAACGATCGGACGCGAACATGATAGGACGCCACCTATTGCTTTTGCAAGATCCTCGACTTGGGGTATGTTAGCCACGTCCTTGATTCCACGTCCGATTCCCACGAGTTTCTCAGCGGCTGTTATGTCTACTCCGCCCGGCGGTGGAAGAACGTACTGTACGAATCGTTTTTCACTGATTTCTTCGACAAGCGGTGAAGGCACTATTACGATCTGCCCATTCATCGGGGTTGCTGGTTTTGTGGGAGTGAACGTTGCTTGTCTGATTGTTGCCAGATAGGTTTCAGCCTTGCGAACAGTGGCTTTGGCGTTTACTTTTCCTCCGTACATCTGCTTCGTGACTGTGAACACATCGCTTTCGAATGCTAGGTCTATGCAGTCCGTTGCTAGTGGCAGATTCAAGGCAGCTGCAAGCCTAGGTGCCAGATCCACGCCTTGAGAAGTGTGTCCAGCCATTACTAGTGCAGGCTTGTGCGTAGTAATCAAGCCGGCCAAGACTTTCCTGTAAGCTTCTGAGTTGAAGTTTTCCAGTTTCGCGTCCTCGACTACCATGACCTTGTTTGTGTATTCGGCCAGAGTCTTTGCGTGTTCCCTCACGTTGCTACCTAATATGACCGCAGTCAGGTCCATGCTTGCCTTTTCCGCTAGCTCTCGAGCTTTAGTAAGCATTTCATAGGTTATGTCTCGAATTTGGCCTTGTCTATGTTCAGCCAAGACGAAAATTCCGGCCATTTTAGATCAACCCCTTTGCTTTCAAGATTTCGGCGATTTTAGTTGCCATTTCGTCGGGTGTTCCTTTAAGAAATTCAGCTTGTTTTTCAACTGGTGGCACGTACAGTTTTTCTATTTTAAGCCATGAGCCTACTAGACCAACATCGTTTTCGCTTAGACCTGTGTCAGCTAAACTCATTACCTTGATTTCTTTCTGCATTGCTTTCCGTATACCCATTATAGACACGTATCTTGGCTCGTTTATGCCTGTCTGAACCGAGAAAAGCGCGGGCAACTCGACTTCAACTTGCTCTTCTAAACCGCCTTCAAGTTCACGATTTGCCTTGGCCGTGCCTGTGCCAAGTTCAAGTTTCTTGACCATCGTAGCGTGCGGGATTCCTAAGAGTTGAGCGAGGATCGGTCCAACCATAGCGCTACCGTCGTCGCCTGCCTGCATCCCTGTCAAGACCAAGTCATATTGCATGGTTTTGATTACAGAGTGGAGGATTTTGGCTATGGCATAGCCGTCTGAGCCCTCGAATTTTGGGTCTGCAAGCCTTATTGCTTTGTCCGCCCCGCGGGCCAAGCATTTTCTCAGAGTGCTGTCCGAATCATCTGGGCCTATGGTTATGGCAGTGACTGATCCGCCTTGTTTCTCCCTTATTCTTACGGCTTCTTCCAGCGCATAATCGTCCCACTCGTTGATGTCGTAGACCAAGCCTGTTTTTTCCACAGCTTTGCCTGAAGCGTCGATTTTTAGTTCCGCCTCAGCTGTTTCAGGAACATGCTTAACGCAAACAATTACGTCCAATTCGCGTCATTCTCCTAGGTGTTTGGAGAGTGTTTCACGCTCTTCATCATAAGACTTTTGCTTGAAACCCACGACAATTATCGTGAACCCATGCTACTTGCTCTAACATGTGGCCCTTTTCTTGTTTCGAGCGACCCTCTCGTTGGAGTCTTTTGGTTGCTATTTCCAGCCATTCTGTGGGAGTCGATTCATTGTTACGTGATGACAGAGGACTGAACAAAATTTATTAACCATTAAGAACAAAGCTACCCCGCGTCATTCAACCATTGCAAGTGAAGACCATGGGAAAACTTGAGGAAGTCGTTGTTTCAGCGCTCAAGAATTCGGGCGAAGGATTAACACTTGCTGAAATAGCTGAGAAAATCGGAGAATCTGAAAAGAAGGTTTTCAGGGAATTGCGCAGTTTGTTCCAAAAGGGCATGATTGACACTGAAAGCCGGCGTTACAAGCTTTCGAAAGGCTGAAGAGAGCTATTTTTCTAGGCGGTCATTCTTGAACCCATGAGACAAGACTCATTCATGTCCAGTGACACGACATCAAATCAATCGACTTCTCTCGCTAAAGCTTAATTAAACATTTATAATCAATTCTGTAGCCAAGGCGGTAAAATGAACGCAGATGAAACTTTCGAGAAACTCACCCAAGAAATGATGAACAGATTCTTCGAAAACAACCCTGATTTTGCAACCGAGTTCGGACTGCATGAACCTTACGACTACCTGTTACCAACAGGTTCTACCAAACTACTTGCGGAAAACCTCCACCTTCTGGAGGAAACGATAACAAACTTGAACAAGGCAGTGAAGCGCGAAGAACTAAGCGCTCAACACAAGGTGGATTGGGAAGTGCTAGCGAACGCTTATGAACAATGGAAATTCGCATTCTACGAAAGACGCACTCATGAGTTGGATCCAGATGCTTTCTCAATGCTTGGCGGGCTAGTCTTCATAATGTTCACCCGAGACTATTCACCACTGGAAAAGAGAGCAGACGCTATCGCAGCCAGAATGGAGAAAATTCCGAAATATCTGCAAGAATTCCGTTCAAGGTTCGAAAACAAGCATCCAGTGAAACTCTGGACCGAAATAGCCATAGAAACAGCCCAAAACATGGGTGGTTTATTCCAATTCATACTTCACGCCGCAAAAGGCAAGGTTTCAGACAATGCTAACGCAAGACTGTGTCTGGCTTGGGAGAAAATGCAGCCTGCACTTAGGATTCACGCGGAATGGCTCCAAGCCTTGCTTCCGAAAACGCAAGAGAAATGGGCTTTGGGCAAAGAGAAATTCGAAAAGCTCCTTCAACTACGACAGCTAAGCATGAATTCTGACGACATCTATCAATTAGGCGTCAAATACCTGAATGAACTGAAAGCCAAGAGAGAGCAACTAGCTCGGCAAATCGCTTCTGGAAAATCGGTTGAAGAAGCGCTGAAAAAGATAGAGAGCAAGGCGCCAAAGACGTTTGAAGGGGCAATGGAGTTTACGCGGAAAACCATGGAGGAAGCTAGAAAGTTTGTCGAAGAAAAGGACATTGCAACCGTAAACGGCGAAGACGTGTTGCTAGTGGAAGAAACACCTGCTTTTCTAGCGCCCCTGATCCCGTTTGCAGCTTTGAACATGCCAGCTAGATTTGATAAGCCTCAAATAGGCATATACATCGTGACTCGACCAAAAGACCCAGCGAATCTGGGCAAGCACTTGAACTTTCCATCAATCAGAAACACCGCGGTTCATGAAGCCTTCCCAGGACACTTTTTGCAGGGAACAATGTCTAATCGAGGCAGCATGATTCAAATACTGGCCCAAGGAACCGAAACCGTTGAAGGCTGGGCACACTACTGCGAGCAAATGATGGCCGAGAAGGGCTTCATAACAGGCCTGGAAGCACAGTTGATTCAGATCAACGACATGATTTGGCGAGCAGTACGTATAATTTTAGATGTCAAGCTTTCGAGGGGCGAAATGAGTTTTGAAGAAGCAGTCAAAATGCTTGAGCAAGAAACAGGATTTTCGCGAGAAGCTGCAGAAGCTGAGGTCAAGCGTTACACGCAAACGCCAGGATATCCGCTCTCATACCTTCTGGGAAAACACTTGATACTGGAACTGAAGCAGGAATTAAAGCAGAAAATGGGTGCTGGGTTTGACGAGAAACTTTTTCATGACACGATTACGGCTAACGGGTACTTGCCAATATCCTTGCTAAGAAAGGTCTTCGAACAAAAGATGCCGAAACGCAAAACCTAGAAGAAATCCTCCTCTTTCTTCTTAGAACAATATCAGTTGAAATCCGTTAGCTGACAGTCTGACGAATTGAGACTTCATGATCTGTTTAGTTAATGTCTAGGCGAGTTTGGAACCCGTTTTGCTCAGCAACCATGAACCATCGCACGTCGCAGTGTTGAGCTGAGCCAATCCTTCTCTACATGCCCCAAATTCAATGTGGTTCGTCTTGGCCAAGTCGCTCACACTCTTCATTAACCTAGTCCGTAAATGCGTCGGCAGATAGGTACACCTGCCCACTTTTTCTCCTTTCTCAAAATACAGAGGTCTCAGTTTTCCTGCAATCTCTGGTACGACAACGCTGAGCCTTCTCCAGTTCTCAGTTTTTACCTTGAAAGTTGAGCTTGTAACGTGTTTGACGCCGAGAGCCGCGATCGTTCTTATCAAGCTTTCTGGCTTGTCGTTTAGGAACGGAATGATTGGGTCGACTCGTACGGATAATGGTATACCCTTCTTGATCAGGGTTTCAACTGCCTTCAGTCGGTTCGAAGGCGATGGAGCATTTGGCTCAATGAGCCTTGCAACATCATCGTTGTCTGTTGTGATGGTGATGGAAATCATGGAACATATATTCTCCAGCAAATCGGCATCTCCAAGCACAAGGTCGGACTTCGTGATTATCTGAACCTTGCAATCTTGTTTGGACAGAATTTCTAGACATTTGCGTGTCAAGCCTGCTTTGGCTTCCAAATTCGGGTAGGGGTCTGACGAGTTAGCTATCGACACTGTCTGACCTTTCAGTTTTCGTGCTTCTTTCCTCAATCTTGACAATAGGTCCTTCTTTGGCCTGCAATTGGAAAAATGTGGAATGTAGTTTGAGGCATAGCAGTATACGCAATTATGGTCACAACCGGTGTAGGGATTAAGAGTGAGTTTAGATGGGCACGTGCAGAGCGTTGAATGCCAAGGGTCAAACTTGGAAATCAAAGTCACAGCTTTTCACGGTTCAAGTGAATAGTAGCCATGCACAGGCCAGTTTCCAACACGCCTCGAAGTTCACCGAATATATCGTCCAGACACTGTTTAAGGCCTAATACCTTGGGCGGTTGGAGGCTGCAGGCTGAGCTGGTCGGTCGAAACCTTCCAGCTTACACCCCAGCTCCATCAAACCCATCTTCTATGGGAGCCCTCGTCCCCCTTTCGGGGATTGGTTGCCTATTTTCAGGAGAGGCTTCGGGCTTAGATGCTTTCAGCCCTTATCCTCAGCGGCGTGGCTGCCCGGCGTTTGCCCTGTCGGACAACCGGTTAACTAGAGGCCACAACGTCCCGTTCCTCTCGTACTGGGGACCTTTTCCCCTCAGGCAACCAGCACTCCCAGCAGATAAAGTCCGACCTGTCTCACGACGGTCTAAACCCAGCTCACGTTCCCTTTTAATAGGCGAGCAGCCTCACCCTTGGCCCCTTATGCAGGGCCAGGATAGGAAGAGCCGACATCGAGGTACCAAGCCGCGGGGTCGATGGGGACTCTCGCCCGCGACGAGCCTGTTATCCCTAGGGTAATTTTTCTGACACATCCAGCCCCCACCAAGGGGGACATAGATGATCGCTAAGCCCGGCTTTCGCCTCTGGATCCCTTACTGTGGAGGATCCAGTCAGGCCGGCTTTTGCCTTTGCACTCTACGACGGATTTCTGTCCCGTCTGAGCCGACCTTAGGGCGCCCTTGATATCTTTTCAAGGGCGTGCCGCCCCAGCCGAACTGCCCACCAACCGTTGTTCCAGCGCCGAAGCGCCGGTTAGAAACACGGTCGCAGAAAGACGGTGTTCCATTTTTGCCTCCCCCAGTTCCCTGAGAAACTGGGATCGACGGCTCCCGTCTACGCTCTGCATCCGCAAACGTATTCCAGCGGCAGGCTGCAGTAAAACTCCACAGGGACTTCTTTTCCCGCTGGGAGTTCGTGGACTGTTCGTCCACGTTATGTGGTTTCACCGGGTACTACGTGGGGACAGCGGGGCCCTCGTTGATCCATTCATGCACGTCGGAACTTACCCGACAAGGCATTTGGCTACCTTGAGAGAGTCAGAGTTACTCCCGGCGTTTGCAGGCCCTTGGCCCAGTTGGACCTGGGGTTCAGGTACCTGTACTGGCCAGGATTCAGAAGCCGTTCACACGCTTTCGCGCTTGCGGCTCCCTGTGTTTTTATTAAACAGTCGGGACCCCCTTGCTACTGCGACCTGCCGTTCCAGCCAGAGGCTAAAATGGCAGGCACCCCTTGTACCGAAGGTACGGGGCTAGATTGCCGAGTTCCCTCACATTAGTGTATACCCGACACGCCTAAGGTTTCTCGCCTAGGGACACCTGTGTCGGTTCTAGGTACGGTCACGAAGGATCCTTCTCAACAGCCTTTTCATTGGCTCTAGGAATCAGCTGAACCACCCTAAAACGGGCAGCTATTCCCGCTTTCACCTGGTTCTCGCCATTGCGGCACTCCCCAGGCTTATACGGTTAAACAAGGCGACAGCCTTGCTCAGCCTACCCCAAAACGTCAGCGTTGAGCTTGCGTTGCCGCGTGTACCTTCGTGGTACAGGAATATTAACCTGTTTCCCTTTCGGCATGGTCGGTTAGGCCATATCTTAGGACCGACTTACCCCCGGCTGATGATCGTTGCCGGGGAACCCTGGCCCCTTCGGCGGAGGAGATTCTCACTCCTCTTTGCTGTTACTACCGCCGGGATCTGCAATCCTTAACCGGTCCACTGGACCTCACAGCCCAGCTTCTGCCCAGCTAGGACGCCATTCTACCGACGCAACGCTAAGGTTGCGTCCTGAGGTATCGGTGGCTGGCTTAGCCCCGTCAATTTTCAGGGCCGTCAGCCTCGGCGGGTGAGCTGTTACGCTTTCTTTGAAGGGTGGCTGCTTCTGAGCCTACCTCCCCGCTGTCTGAGGCTGACGACGCCTTTCGGTTTGACACTTAGCCAGCACTTCGGGACCTTAACCTCAGTCTGGGTTGTCCCCCTCTTGGTCCGGGACCTTACGCCCCGTAACCCGTTTCCCGAGGTCTACGGTGCGGATGGATTCGGAGTTTGAAAGAAAAGTGGATCCTTTCGGACCCTTACTTTCCAATCAGTGCTCTACCCCACCAGCTGCCTCGCTCGAGACTAGACTGAGATCTATTTGGAATGGAACTAGCTATCACCAGGCTAGATTGGTCTTTAGCCCCTAGCCCCAGGTCTGGAGAACGAATTGCACGTCAGCACCCTTGCGAGCCTCCACTAGGCTTTCGCCTAGCTTCGCCCTGCCCAGGGCTAGATCGCCCGGTTTCTAGTTTTCACCGCTGTGACTCCGAGCCCTTTCAGACTCCGCACCTCACCAGCAGAAGCTGGTTGTGTGCATGTCGGTTTCCCTTCGCCTGCGGGCTGTTAGACCCTTAGGCTTGCCACAGCTGTGAGCTCCCCGGCCCGTGTTTATAGACGGAACGTGCAACCCTGGTCCCCTTCCTTCGTACAACCATCTTGCGGTGGCTTCCTTCAGGAAGGATCTGCCCTTCTGGGTCGCACACGTCTGTGACCGTCTGGTTTCAGGCGCTTTTCGCCCCCCTTCCGGGGTACTTTTCAGTTTTCCGTCACCGTACTAGTGCGCTATCGGTCTTGAGTTGTATTTAGTCTTGGCGGTTGGTGACCGCCGACTTCCTGCACCCAAACCAGGGTACAGTACTCTGAGATCCCTGCTCAGCTCCTTCCGGTTTGCGCTTACGGGGCTTTCACCCTCTTTGGCGGGCCTTTCCAGGCCACTTCAGCTTTGTCGGCGAGGAGGAAGCTGGGCTCTTGACTCTACATCTCCCACAAGTTTCCCTGTGGGATTCGGTTTGGACTTTTCCCGTTTCGCTCGCTGCTAATCAGGGAATCCCGTGTTGGTTTCTTTTCCTCCCCCTACTAAGATGCTTCCGTTCGGGGGGTTCCCGCTCCCATGAAGGGAGCACCACGATTCCGAAGAACCATGATAGGAAGTCCCATTCAGGTATCCCCGGTTCTACGGCTGCATGCGCTTACCCGGGGCTCTTTCGCGGTTTGCCGCGCCCTTCTTCAGCACTCAAGCCGAGCCATCCTCCAGACGGCGTCGCATATCGGGCCTTTGGCAGTGTCTGTTTAACGTTTCGGTGAAACTTTTTGGTGTGTTGGTTGATTGGCCTATGCATGGCGTCATTGCGAGCGTTTGATAGCTCACTCGCCCTTCACTCCTCATCGTTTGATTGATGGGAGTTGCATCTTGCTTTATGGCTTTCAGTAAACAGCCAAGCTAGTTCTCAAGCGTTCTCCGATAATATAAGGGTTACGTCACATGATCAAGTGACTTCTGATTGTATAGTTTAAATGAAAGGTGAGCCAGTCTAATCTGTATTCAATGCTGAAATGACAGTGTGGTGCAGCTTGTCAGAAGTTGAAAACGTCGTGTCTGCCGGTGGTGTCATCTATAGAGCAGATGGTAATGGGTTCGAGGTGGCTTTGATTCTCAATGATGACTTTTGGTGTCTGCCTAAAGGTTTGATAGAGGAAGGCGAAGCGCTTGAAGCCACGGCTTCAAGGGAAGTACGAGAGGAAACTGGCTTAGTGGGCGAGCTCGTTGGCAAGATTGGTGAGATCAGTTACAGTTTCTTCAGGAAGAAACGCTATCTTAAGACGGTTCATTTCTACCTATTCAAATGTGTTGGTGGCTCAGTGGATGCTCATGATTCTGAAGTGGATGAAGCCAGATGGTTTGGCATTCCAGAAGCGCTTAGCACCTTGACCTATCCTAATGAGAGGAAGATGCTGCTCAGGGCAGAGAAAATGCTGAAAGGCTGAAGCATGGAACAGGGCTTACAAGGGTAGTGGAATTGAATTTTCAGTTAGAAGAGAAGGATGGAGAAGAAAACGCGGATGTTCATAGGTCAAACAGAAATAGGCAAACTTGGCTCTAGCGCGCTAATGGAAATAACTGGAAAAGTATCCTGTAAAATAAATATATGCAATGTTACCCAGAATTATAAGAACAGGAAAGCCAACAATCTTCAATTTTGGTTTCCATTCGCAAGAAACACAGAACCAACCATACAGAGCCAAAATGGAAACGCCAATAACAGTAGGAATCCATTCGAGTTCCTACGTTACTATGCCATACTATTTTCCAACAGAGCAGGTTGACATCGTTAACAAGCTGCAATTAAGGAAAAAGAGAAGGAGGAAATATAAGCCTTCATAATTTGATCGAGATTTTTGCTTTGATCATAGCCGATGCCATAACTGCTCGGTGTGAGATGACGTTTTAGCGCGCGCCTCTTCATAGTAGACGCCGACGGCCTCGCAACGGTTACGAAGTTCTTCGGTCCCATGGCGGTTGACGTAAGACCGGTCGTACCCCTCAGCGAAGTCGCCAAGACCATATAGAAAAATCATGGGCTTCGGCTCAACACAACCTTTTTTTCCAAAACGAAAATAACTATTCTTACACTGAAGACTAACAAATGGAGATGCGAGGAGAAATTCCGACTGACAGAAAAAGACCCAGCCCTTGACAAGACCAAAACCGAAGAAGTGTTGAGGTCACTCCATACGGACCTAAGTATTGGGCTCAAAGTCTCTGAAGTTGAAGCCCGATTGAAACAGTACGGATACAATGAAGTCCCTGAAAAGAAAGCTAACCCGGAGGTCAGGTTTGCCAAAAAGTTTTGGGGTCTCACCCCATGGATGCTCGAGATCATAATAATCATCTCATGGTTCCTGCACAGATACCCCGACTTATACATAGTTACAGGGCTGCTTGTCTTTAACTCAGTACTGGGTTTTGCGGAAGAACAGAGAGCGTCAAGCGCGGTGGAAGCCCTGAAGAAAAGACTTCAGGTTAGCGCAAGAGTCCTTAGAGACGGCTCATGGAAAGCAGTAGCCGCTAGAGAACTTGTGCCAGGGGACATAGTCAGAAACAGGTCAGGAGACTTTGTGCCTGCCGACATTAAAATAGCAACTGGCGAGCTTGAAGTCGACCAATCAGCCTTAACAGGCGAATCGGTGAGCCAGGAGAAGAAGATAGAAGAAATTCTCTATTCAGGCTCTATCGTAAAGAGAGGCGAGTCAAACGGCATCGTTATCTCAACAGGAGTAAACACCTACTTTGGTAGAACTGTCCAACTCGTCCAACTGGCCAAACCCAAGCTACACATGGAAGAAGTCGTCTCAAGTGTCGTCAGATGGCTCCTAGTAATTGTCGTCTTGTTAGTTGCGCTTGCCCTTGTCTTTTCAGTACTTGAAACCAAGAACTTGGTTGACCTTCTGCCCATAATCTTGGTCCTTCTATTGTCAGCAATACCTGTTGCTCTGCCAGCAATGTTCACCGTCAGCATGGCAATAGGCGCAATGGAACTTGCCAAAAGAGGCGTTCTAGTAACGACATTGACCGCTTCCGAAGACGCAGCAACCATGAATGTTCTTTGCGCAGACAAGACAGGAACAATAACAATGAACAGACTCTCAATCGCAAAAGTGATACCATCAAAGGGATTCAGTGAACAGCAAGTTCTCTTCTATGGAGCTCTAGCTTCACAAGAGGCGAATCAAGACCCCATTGATTTATCCTTCCTAACGATGGTCAAACAACAAAACCTCTTTGACCCCTCATTCAAACAGAAGGACTTCACTCCATTCGATCCGAAAACACGAAGAACTGAGGCTTTGGTGCAGAAGAACAACCATGAATTCAGAGTAATGAAGGGAGCTGTCAACGTTATTGCCCGGGCATGCGGACTCGACGGTAAGATTTTGGAGCAATTAGAATCACAAATGAGTGAAATCGCTGGAAAAGGCTACAGAACACTTGCGGTTGCCAAGACAAACGCCAAGGAGCAGCCTGAACTTGTCGGTTTGGTAACGCTTCACGATCCGCCCCGACTCGACTCAAAACAGCTCATACAGGAACTCAGAGAGCTGGGCATAGCTGTCAAAATGTTGACTGGCGATGCGCTTCCTATAGCAAGAGAGATCGCTGCAGATGTGGGTCTAGGCGACAACGTGATCAGAGCAGCAGAACTAAAAGAATTCATCAAGGAAAATACGATGGAAGCGGCAGATGTAGCTGATAAGAGTGACGGGTTCGCCGAAATCTATCCTGAAGACAAGTATACTATAGTCAAAAGCCTCCAAGCCGCAAAGCACGTGGTCGGGATGACAGGCGATGGCGTGAACGATGCACCAGCGCTTAGGCAAGCGGAGGTGGGCATAGCTGTCAGTAACGCTACGGACGTGGCAAAGGGTGCTGCCAGCGTCGTGCTGATGAATGAAGGATTAACCAGCATAGTGGATTTGGTTAAGAATGGAAGAGTAATTTATGAAAGAATAACTGCATGGATTCTAAGCAAAATAGTCAGAACTCTACAGATAGCCACGTTTGTTGTTCTGTCCTACCTTCTAACAGGGAATTACGTGGTGTCAGCCTTCGCGATAATACTGTATTTCTTTATGACCGATTTTGTCAAGATTGCATTGTCCACGGACAATCTGAACTGGTCCAGAAAACCTGATACTTGGAACGTAGTCGGTTTGGTGAAGGTGTCCTCAATACTTAGTGTGCTCATTATCGTTGAATCGTTTGCTCTGCTCTATGTCGCACTCAACATCTTTCATCTTACCGTAGCTGACCAGACCCTTTTCACATTCACGTTCGAAATACTGTTTTACTCCGCCATGTTCTTAATATTCAACGTAAGAGAAAGAGGACACTTCTGGAACTCTAGGCCAAGCAGAACCCTGCTCATCGCAATAATACTGAGCATGATAGCCGCAATAGTGGTGACTACAGTTGGGCTTCCAGGATTCAAACCCATATCTCTAACTCAAACTCTTTTTGTGGTATTCTGCTCTGCTGCTTTCTCATTGTTGTTCAATGATCTAGTCAAGTTTCTCTTGGTGAAAAAAACAGAGATAAGATGGTAGTAGCGCGCCTTCCTCCATATCAGGCAGCTATACCGCAAAGATGCAAGGGATTTTATGGAACACGCTAGGAATTCTGGTCTCGAATAGGATCCGCTGGACTTCCGAGTTTGTTTGGTTCTTCCGGGAGCCTTCCGATCCAGAATATGGCGATTGGTATGAGCCACAGATAGAATCGTAACGGAACGTTTTGGATTTCCCATTGCCAGAATTGAGGAGCCATTGTTAGCAGGAAAAGAAGAGCCGAAAGTACCATCGAATTTCTTGCTCTTTTGTAAGGCCCCATGAGTTCTACCGCAATGAGCTGTTTCTCTTCTACGGCCAGTTCATGGATGAAGAAGGCTAATATGACAACCAACGCCGCCATATCTGCCGCGAAAAAAACAGAAGCATATTCTGCGACGACTGTTTCGTTTGTGTGTCCATACAATGTGACGAGGTTGAACAGGTAGGGCACGAGAGACACCGAGAACAGCATTGCCACGTTGAGCATTCTTGTCGCCGTATTCTCCATCGGAAGCACAGACATTATGCCGGTGTAACGTATCCAAACCGAAATCAGTATGAGAAAACTGAAAGTGAAGGCAAGCATATCGCTTGCGAGGCCCGTCAACTGCGTTGGCGGTCTGGTGAGAAGCGAGTAGGCACTCAATGATAACGCTAGGCCAAATATCAAATCTGAAAGACTCTCAATCCGTGGTCGCGGACTAGACCGCCTATTGTTATCAGACAAGAGAATTCAACTCAGCTTCCCATTGTAGCGCCTAGGCTAAAAAGGATTTTATCCTTCGAGCTGATTACAGAACTAGAACACTAAAAAAAGAAAGGATAGTTCATTTTTCTATCAACAAACCGAAAGCGCGCGCTAAGTAGTAGCCAAAAAATCCCAGGTTTGTTTGTCGTGGGGTCATATAGGTTAGAGCCCACGTTTGAACCCTCACACAGAACGCGTCAAACCCGTGACCTCAGGACAACTCAGGTGCCAACCTCCCATCTCCCCCCTCACTTTCATTCCACACTATGTGTGGTTGTTAGGTGTCATTTCGTCAGAGCGTTTTTAACCGCTTTGCAATTAGACGAACACAGAGAGTGTAGCCTAGGCTCTCTTTCAAAAGAGCCCGCGCACAATTGATGTCCGACAAACAATTTCTATCATTTTCAAACGTTTGCATAAGGCTTAATAAATCAAGAATCTTCTAAAAAGAGAACTTGGAGAAGTTTCACATGCCGAAAGAAAACAAATTAATGAACTTGATTAGACAACAAATAAGCGTTGAAAACGAACACATAGAAAACCTTGTTGACTTAAGAAAAAAAGTTGGCAATGCTGCTGCAAGGCTTCTACTTCTTGAGATGCGCCTCGACTCAGAAAAACACGTTTCCATCCTAAATGAAATGCTTGAAATCCTCAAAGAAATTCCCCCAGACACAACATTATGGGACCATGAACTCGAAGAGTACATAGGCGAAGTCATAGTTGAAAAGGAGTTCAAAGAACATGTTACGAAAGAAAACAGCGTATTAGAGCATTTAAAAGAAGAGCTGAAACATGGTAAGGACGAAAGCATCAAGCTACTGTTTCAAAACATTGACGAAGACGAAAAGAAACAAGATAGAATAATGAAAACAATGGTCGAGAACCTCTACAGGATAGACCGACCACATAGGCACGCCACTCTTAATCCAGAAAAGAGCGAAAGGTAATTATCAGCACGTGCCTTGTCTCAATTTGTCTTGCCACCAAGAAAAACATCAGTGATAGTGTCTTAGGAAGACTAGCCATTTTTTTGACCTAATTCGTGGAAGAACATCCTCGTGCATCTGTACGACACCGAAAGTTGTAATCCTAGATTTGTCTTCAGCAGTTTTCATGATCGTATTATTTCTAGAAAGCTCCTTAAGTCTCATGCTCACAATCTTCCCACTGATGGAGAGATGGGTTAATGGCTAGAAAAGAACGATGTCCCCAATGTGGAAGCAAGAAAATAGTGTTTCAGGCTGATTCTAAGAAGTGCGAAGTATGCGGATATCAATGGACAGGGAAAGTACGTAAGAAAACTTCCAGAAAAGGCAAAACAAGATTCTAAGGAAGATTGGATACTTCGACTTTGGGCTTCTAGGGAACCCCCATAAAAAGAAAAGCTCGCAGACAAGTTCATTTAATATAGAGCAAAGAGTATGTGTTGAGTCCAAGATAGGTGGAAGCTGGGTCTCTCTATGAAAAGGTCTGGTAAAAAACTTAGAAAAAGGAAACGATTCCTGAAGAGGATGCACAGAAAAGGAAACTGGAAAGATTGAAGGGATATTCATTATGCCATGGAGTCAATCCAACTCCATCTCCTATTATGATTTCAAGCATTTTAAGGACTCACAAAACCATTGTTAGGGATGCAAATAATAGCTAACTGAAACCCCTGATCTGATTCTCTTTATTCTAGAAAAATAGATTAGCCAGTTTGCACCTGAGTCATATTGAGGATCATGAAGAAAACTAGGAGGAGAGTACCGAGCTCTTACAATACTATGCCGTATTATTTCCCAACGGAGCAAGTTGACATTGTGGACAAGATACAACCAAGAAAAAAGAAAAAATAGCATAGAAAACAACCACCATCAACCTTCATAAGGCATTACTGTAATCTCAGCTTCAATGAGCTAAAGGACAGATCTCTAGGCATCGACCCAATTGTTCAAGAATTCATTGACCTAAACCTTTTTAATTTGAGCTCCATTCATGAAAAGAGCAATGCCTCGATAGCTCAGTCGGTAGAGCAGCAGCCTTGTAAGCTGCAGGTCGCGGGTTCAATTCCCGCCCGAGGCTCCACACATATCCCACCGATTTGATTTTCTTTCAAGAACACTCTGCTGAAATGACGCTTGAGTCGTTGCAGCTTGAGCAGTTAACTGTCTATTGTGGAATTTTCTGAAATTTAGTAATATTCAGATAAGTTTAAATATTCTGATTGCCATTTTGTTCAGAGATGAGCGCGTTGAAAGACATGGAAGATTGCAAGATTGATGCTTTGGTTACGATGGATTCGAAGGGACAGATAGTGCTTCCAAAGGATGTAAGAGAAAGAGCGAAGGTAAGAAATGGTGACAAGCTGGCGTTGATAGGGTGCGAACGAGACGGCGAGATATGCTGCATAATCATGGTTAAGGCAGACAAACTTGGAAACACGGTGAAAGGGTTTCTCGGACCCATGCTCAAAGAAGCCCTCAAGTAACTGAGGTGTTGATGTGAAAGAAGACCACATAAGAAAGAAAGTCAGGGAAGGATATGCCAAGATAGCAGAAGGTAAGGATTGCTGCTGGGGTTCAGCGGCTTCAACATGCGAAGAGGCCATCAGCAAGAACATGGGCTACAGCGAGGAGGAATTGGCGTCTGTTCCCGAAGGAGCCGACCTTGGCCTTGGATGCGGAAACCCCGTAGCGCTTGCTTCCCTGAAAGAAGGAGAAGCTGTTCTGGACCTTGGTTCAGGCGCTGGACTAGATTGTTTTCTTGCGGCAAACAAAGTTGGACGAGAAGGGCGAGTCATTGGCGTGGACATGACGCCTGAAATGATTGACAAAGCGAGACAGAATGCCAGAAAAAGCAAGCGCGAGAACGTGGAGTTTAGGCTTGGAGAGATCGAGAATCTCCCTGTGGCAGACAACGCTGTTGATGTGGTAATTTCAAATTGTGTGATCAACCTTTCAACTGACAAACAGCGGGTCTTCCAAGAAGCTTTCAGAGTGCTAAAGCATGGCGGGAGGCTGATGGTTTCAGACATCGTGCTGTTGAAGGAACTCCCAGAAGTCATTAAGAAAAGCGTGAGAGCATACATTGGCTGCCTGTCTGGCGCAGTGATGGAAGACAAGTACATTGGAATGATTAAGGCTGCAGGCTTCAATGACGTGAAGATGATCGAAAGAAAGTTCTTCCCTGTGGAATACATGGCCAACGATCCAACCGCAAAAGCCATACTCAAAGATGGAAAGGTGCCGATGAAGAAAATAAGGGAAAGCGCAAATTCGGTTGCAAGCATCAGAGTCTATGGTTCGAAGCAGTAGAAATCTCGAACCGCTAAGCACGGTATCACTATTTCTTTCAGTGTAGAAATAATGGTAATCAAGCCATTTTTGACATCGCAATATCGATTCAGAAGGATGATTCCTTGCCAAAACTATTATCACAGTTCTGCAAGTAGCAGCTATCTGTTAGAGGAAGCGCTATGTCACGAGAGTTCATTCTCTTCTCCCGTTTGGGTCGAACAGACGCAAGATTCAGGAACCTGCATGATGCCGGTCGCCTGGACATAGTATACGAGTGTATTGTTGCCAGCTTATTCCTCTCACATGGGATTCGAAAAGACGTCGCCTTCCATGCCATCTTGAATGGCCCACCTAAGCCGCCCATTCACCTTCAAATCAACGGCCAAACACTTCACGATGTCCGAACCGATCAACAAACCTGGGATCAAATCCTCAAAAACCTTCTGTCGTCAAAGTCGCATCCAGGCATCGACACCGACAGAATGGGCTTTGAACCATTACTGAAAACGAAGGCACGGACAAGCCCAATATACGTCCTCGAAGAAGGCGGAGAGGAGATCGATCGAACCAGCATTGACCCGAATCCAGTTTTCGTGTTAGGCGACCACATAGGTTTGCCTAGAACCGTTGAGAGTTTTGCCCTGCGGTTCGGTCGGAAGATCAGTCTGGGAAGGCAGCCGTATTTGGCCGCTTCTTGCATAACCATCATAAACTACATGTTGGATGCAAGCGAGTATGCTCAAAGGAGTAAAGAGAGACAAGGTCAGTCAGCCAGATAGTTCTCGCCAAGAATCTAGAAATGAGAGACGAGATTGAAGATGAAGCAAATTGCTCCTAATTTAGGTTTTCTGTCAAAAACCTTGAACGCTTTCATCCATCACAGGCCTACCACACATACGATTAATTCTTAAACATCCCCGCGTCGATCGTCCTTCCTTCCACATATGGCTGATTAGAGCGAACGATCAGTCTTTTCTTTACTTGAAATGCTCGTAGCCACGCGGCTCAACAGCGTTCTTTTTGCCATTGGTTCGGAGGAGAATCTTTTCACCCCTGATGACTTCGCCTATTGGAATGAGTTTGCCATCGACTTTTTCAACGGCTTCTTTCGCTTTTTCCAGAAGCTTTGGCTTTATTGTTAAGACAAGCTCGTACTCTTCTCCTCCGTGCAGCGCTAACTCAAATGGGTTCAGCTTGTTCAATTTGGCGAACTCTTCCACTTCTTTGACTATCGGAACTCTCGTAATGAGAAAGCCTACGTTGCTTGCTCTTCCAATTTCGTAAAGGCTCCAAGACAAGCCATCGCTTGAGTCAATCGACGCTGTAACAGCCCCGCTTTGGGCCAGAGCTAAGCCTTCATTTAGCCGCGCACTTGGTAGCAGGACTGATTCGACGAGAACCCTTCCGACCCTCTTCGGAACTTTGAGATCATTCAATAGGATCCTTAAGCCAGATGCGGTCTTCCCAAAAGAGCCAGTAACAGCCACTACATCTCCGGGTTTGGCTCCGCTTCTCAGCATCACTTTGCCTTTTCTTGCTGTTCCGAACACCGAGATACTTATGACAACATCCGAGGCTTCACCAGTGTCTCCACCAATGATGTAAGTATCGTATTCTTGTGCTCCTGCGTTCAGTCCGTCACCGATTTCCCCTATGTCTTTATCATCTAGATTTTTGGGCAATCCGAGGGAGACAAGTAATGCAAGTGGTTTGACGCCTTTTGCTGCGAAGTCGCTGATGTTCATTATGACTGCTTTTCGCGCTGCTTGCCAGAGAGTCATGCCTGTTGGAACGTCGGTTTTGTCGACTAGCATGTCAGTTTTTAGAATAGCTAGCTTGCCGTTTCCGAGGTTACAGGCAGAGACGTCGTCGCCGAAAGGTACAGGCATTTTTGGCATCAGACAAAGGCGGCTTCTTATTATTTCGATTATTCTCCGTTCGCCCAAAGCTTCTAGGGATTTCATGCTATTCCTTTCTTGCCTTAATCTTTGATTAGATGATTTATTTGCTTAATACCTTCCTTGGTGGTTTGACTTTGGATTGATAATGCTTAAATTTTCACGGCTCATGTTGGTATGGAAGTTCTAGAGGTAAAAGCGTTGCTCAAAATACGGTCTTTCGAAAAGGGATTCGATGAACAAGCCTACGTGAGGATCTATAATACCTGTTTCAGGGATTATGATGACATTAGGAGCATGACGCTTGACGAATTGCGTGAGATGGAGGAGTTCATGAGCTTCAGCACTGGCGGCGTGTTGATCGCTGAATGGAACGGTGAAATAGCTGGAATGGTAAACGCGTACGTGGACAAGCAAAGAGAAGAGCCAAAAGGGTTCATTCAATCGCTTGCAGTCTTGCCCGAGTTCAGAGGAAAAGGGATAGCGACTAGGCTTGTAAAGAAGGCAATTGGAAGTCTCAGACAAAGAGGCATGAAGACGGCTGAGGCTTGGGCGCAAACAGACAGAAAAACGTGCATGCACGTTTTCGAGGGTTTTGGCTTCAAGCAAGCTCGTGTAGGAAGCGTCATGAAGAGAATAGTCGCCAATGTTCCATCAAATACTGGAGAAAACAATTCCGTGAAAATGAGGCAGATGCGCCCAAAAAACGATGACGACATCTTGTTAGCGAACAGACTTGACAATGAGGCTTTCAAGGAGCATTTCAACTACAGACCCAGAAGTATCGAAGAAACGAAGCATATGCTTTCAGGCCTGCCTTTCTTCAAGCAACAGGATGGGTATTTCGCGATTTTGGATGGTCAACCTGTGGGTTATGTCATTGTCGGAATCGATGCTGAGCTGAATGAAGAGAAGAAAGTGAAATATGGGTGGATCTTGGACATCGGCGTTCTCAAACCCTATCGAAGAATGGGAATCGGCATGAGTCTGATGCTTGCTGGTTTGCAGTGGATTGGGTTAAAGCATATGGATGAGGCATGGTTGTACGTGGATGATCTGAACCCGACTGGAGCCTTCAAACTGTACGCGAAGTTGGATTTTGAAGTGGCTAAGAAGAATCTCGCATACCAACTGGAAATACATGAATGACGTTCAGCCTTGTCCAAGCTTTGAAGCATTCACATAGCGAAGACCCACAATTGCGATACTAGGTACCGATGATGTAACTCCGCTTGTCCAGTTACTGACGGGCCTTGGAAGCGACGGAATAATACGAACGCGACTTGATTTGAGCGTTTAAATATCTGAGACTTGACAAGGTAATACCGTGCCTCGGTGGCTCAGCTCGGTAGAGCGGCTGCCTCGTAAGCAGCAGGCCCCGGGTTCAAATCCCGGCCGAGGCTCCACTTTCGTCAACATTAAGAGTGACCGTTTGCTGATCGATTCAGTCCACTCATGCTCGGTATACGAACCCGAATAGAAAGCCTATTAGGCCAAGGGCGAAGAATATCACGAATGCTTTGTTGAGGGAGCAATGTTCTTTCGTTCCGAATCGTGTGCCGAGACCGCCCAGGTACGATTTCCATAACACGGAGATAAGCATGAGGGGTAGGGTATATAGCCATTTCAACCAGCTTAATTGCGCACTGAAGCTTGCCAAAGATTGTCTAGCGGCTTCTATGTTGGAAATGTCTAGAGTAAGCTGAGGAATGGCATAAAACACCACTACTAACCCGATAATCGTGAAGATTAGGTCTGGGAGATAAGCGTACCCCGTAACGGCTGCTGCTGTTTTGAAAGCCCAGCCGCTTCCACTGTCGCAAGCGTGCTTTATTATGAGGGATTTTATGAGCCAGCGGGCTATCATTATGAACCCTGAAATGACTACTGCCACGGCGATTATTGCGCTGACGAAACCCCAAACCGTTGAAATGTATTGGGAAGATCCGATGAGATTGAATTTTTGCATCGTGCCCCAGATTGCTATGGCTGCAACGATGACTTCGAGGACAGTTATGAGTGTTGGCCCGATGTAGTCTGGAGCCAGCGCAATATCCCGCATGGCTTCAGAAGGGGATATCAGGAGTTTCCAGAATCTTAGAGGCAGTGAGAATCTCCTTTCGTAGGGGACTGCCTGCGTGTCTGTAGGTGGAACCGCTTCTGGGCCAGTCTGTGAGGTCCGTGACGACTGGTTTTCCTTGGATCTATGATCCTGATTATTGGTCAACACTCGATAACCGTGTATAAGAAACGCAGACTTGTCTTTCAAGTTGATCCCAAATATTGTTTATTGAAGACTTTTTGTATTTATAATTTCCTGAGCGTAAGGCGAGTCTCAAACAGGATACTTTATTGGCAATCGCGTGCTGCGAGTGATGTGTATTTGTGTTGTGCATGTCGACAGAAACTTTTATTAAATATTAAGATTACATATACTGTGAAGGACACGTTGATAGCAAGGAATGAGTAATGAACTTTCACACATCCCACGAGGGAAAATTCAAATGCCCTTATGAGGGCTGCAGAAAACCATTCGAAAAACCAACAGTGCTCACTGACTCGTCCGTCTTTCCAAGACAAACGCACTATGCGTGTCCTCATTGCATGTCCAAGATAGACCTGTTGGTTGAAAACCAGAAAATCGTGGGAATCAAACCTTTAGAATACCCGAAGGTTTTCGATTCACCCGCGAAATGCGCACACTACTCTGGCCTATTGAGCGCAATGTCCAAAGACTCTACATTGCCTGATGAATGCCTAATCTGCCCGAAAGTGCTCCAGTGCGAAATAACGAGAAAACGGCACTAGCTGAGCATGCGTGTCCTTCAAATCCATCTTTTTCAGTGGCTGCTTCATTGTTGCCTGCTCTTTTCTTTAGTGAGCAGGAAGCAGTTAACAGAAGTTTTTTGTATTTACAGATTCGGAATCGGCTTGATTACGGAGAAGTAAAGCTATTAAACAGCAACGCGAATCCTAGAGGGACAAGAGGGGCTGTCGGCTAGCTTGGTCTAGGCTTGTAGACTTGGGCTCTATAGACTCCGGTTCAAATCCGGGCAGCCCCACCATCTTTTGAGTCAGCTGTTGCTTGGAAATAGACAGCGGCATTTCTCCAGCGAAATAGCGCGTGCTTTAAATCTAGCGATTCTATGGATTTCGGACTAGCCATGCTTGAGACAATAAAACTGCTCGGTACCGTGTCCAGAGCGGAGTTTCTTCTGCCAAACTTGGGTTCGCTAATCATGGGACTCGCTTGGGGTGCCACTCCGCCAGTGTCTTTCCTTAACGTAGTGGTTTTTGTGGCTCTTGCCTTCGCCATTATCAACTTGAGCTCTGCCATCGGGGCCCAGATCAACACTCATTCTGACTATGAACTAGATTCAAAAGACGAACGCAAGAAGCATCTCGTTCAAGCGATGGATTCTTTCGGACGAAATCGATTAAGAGTATTGTTGATTGGAGAGTTCCTGTTAACATTAGTTCTGGTTTCTCTGTTTGCTCTGATCCAAGGAAAGCCTGCTCTGCTGTTCATGTGGGCGGTTGGAATTTTCTTGGGGTGGGCTTATTCTGCTCGACCGATCAGAATAAAGGCCAGATCATGGATGGCGCCAGTTACGCTTATTCTCGTGCTTGCTGTTCTTCCGGTGCTGTTTGCGTACTATTCCTTTGCCTCCGCTATTGACCCTCGTTTTCTTCTGTCTCTGGCCGGGCTGGCTTTAACGGTTTACGGTGTGATTATACCAACTGAGATCCGAGATTACTTTGGAGACAAGGCAATGGGTATAGAAACGATGACGGTTCGTCTGGGTTTAGCCAAGGCGTCATTGGTTGGAATCGTGTTGTTAGCGACTGGTGCCGTTCTAACAATGGAGGCGTTTCTTCTCGAGTTTCTTTTTGAGCAACATTCATTGTTGTGCGTTTTCCTATTTGCTATACCGGTTGCTGCCATATTCGTTTTGGAGAAATTCATGAAATTATACGTCCTTTCTGAGAAGTATTCGTGTTCGGGAGGCGATAGCTCTCTTGCAGAGGAGATCATGCGATTATCCGCAAACAACCCACGTTGGATAATGCTGGTTACTCAGACTTACAGTTTCATCTCCATATTGCTTCTAGCGTCGAAATTTCTGCTTTAGCGGTTCTTTTTTGAAGCGAACGCGTATGCGAGCGACCAGAAAAAATACTATTCATTCGCCGCTGGCTTGGTCAATAACAACTGCTGTTCGTTTTCGACAACAGATTGAGCAACCCTCTAGCGCCGATCGGACGATAGGCTATTACTTTTCCGTCCAGGAGAACGCAGAATGTTCCATAAGGATGGATGTTGTGTTGGGCTTCTTCACAGGTCTTTATGTCTTTGACTAGTATTGGGAGATTAACTTGTTTTGCAGCTTTTGTCATCTCTTTCACCGCGCCTTCCACGTATGGGCACTGATCTGATTTGAACACGGTGATCCCATGGCCGCACTTGTCAAATTCGTCTCTTGAAACCGTGGCAAATTTGGGTAGTGGCGCTTTGTCTGAGAATCGTTTTGCAAAGAGCTCAACATCAGGTGGCTTCGAATCGACTCTCTCGAACCCGTGCTTCAAGAACAGTCTTGCACCGGGCAACCATGTTCGACCGGTCACAACGGCAACACCGTTAATTCCCTTCGCGTCATTCAAGCAATGCATTAACAGCTTTGAACCATAGCCATGTCCTCTGTGATGGCCGACGACCCAGATGCAATGAATGACCATGTACCCTTCAGCGTCGATTCCACGCCACGCGTACTCGCCGGGAATGTACTCGATGAACCCCCTTGCCGTTAGGCCGCGCTTTGCTCCTTCATTCACCAAAAGAAGTTTTATGCGCAAGCCGTCTTTGAAGCGCTCTTTTGCCCATTTAACCTTGTTCTTGTATCCTTCCGTTTTCTTCTTCGATTTCAGGCAAAGAAGACCGCACTGGTCAATATTCGCTTGGTTCACGTCGACGATTCGGTATGCTTCCTGAGTTTTTCCGCTCATCTGTCGAGCTTCCTTCGGATTCCTGAACGTGGATGATTCTAGGCAATTCTCGCTTCGTTATAAGCTTGACGTCCCATATCAATATGCTCGATAGACTAGACAGCAACAGAATCATTTAGAACAGCACCGTGGGGATGCCGTGGACAAACAAAGTAGTAAGCAAAGGATAACGTTCGAAGATTCAGCTCTGGAGGCTTCCCTCAACTATTTGCGAGACCGATCTGACAGAAATTTGGAGAGATTGATTTCGAAGCCTGGAAACAGGCTGGCATACCATCATTACTTGTGGTCTTCCTCTGGCACTAAGATGGCGATTGAGGAATTCTGGCGTGAAAAGCTGTCCAGAACTTTTTGGAGTCGCCAGCTCGAATCCAACGTCAATGCAGTTCAGATGCATCTGCAGAATCAAGATGAAAAGGAATGGCTGCAAGAGATTCTGAGGTATCTCCCAGAAGGACACGTCTTCAACACGACTTCTTATTTGATCTTGGGGTACGACAACGTTGTCTTCGGCGAGAACGTTGCCCTAAACATGAGCTTTGAACAGTTTCATCTGGATAGGCGTGAATCAACGTACTACTTGATCCATGAGCTTGCTCATGCCGGCTACGTGAGATACCACCCTTTGCCTGAGCTTTGGAACATCAGAACAGTGAGAGAGCTTCTAGACGTTGTCAAGTTTCTGACTCATCTTGAAGGAATGGGCGTCATTAGTGCTTTGAGACTAAGGATCTCGCAAGGCGGAACTCTTGACGGCGACTACAGAACGCTCTTAGATGATGCGGAAACAGCGAGAAGAGTCAATCAATACTTCAAGATCCTCGGTGATATTGAAAGCGATTTGAACAAGGCGCTTGAAGAATGTGACTTTCAGGTTTTTGAGGAGATGAGCCGAAAGAATACTCGGCTTTGGTACATCACAGGTTGTCACATGGCTCAGGAAATTGAAAAGCGGTTCGGAATAGAGATGTTGAGAAAACTTGTAGAACAAGGAAGCAGAGAATTCTTCAACAAATACTATGAAATTGGAGATCGCTTACGAGAAGCTTGACTCCAAGCAAAAACCATTCAGCGCGCGCTACAACGACGAATGAACAAAAAGATGAAGAACATCAGAAAGACAACATGAAAAATGAAGGAATTCACGAGAAAAAGAAAAGAATGTGACTCTGGTTCACTCAGAACCCAATCTCCACTCGAACGTACAACCTTCGACTATCCAAATGGACGACAGGGATTATCACTGCTGTTCTTGAGCTCAGAATACTCTCGATGTCTCGGCTTTAGCTACTTTAATGCCCACTTTATCCAGATGACAGCAACTGCGGCGATCACTATTGCTCCTGACGCGATGAATATCGCTAGCTTCTGCCAGAAGTCAAAGCTACCAGCGAAGAATGCCAGATAAAGCACGATGAAGGCCAACCAACCGAACAGGACAGCAACGGTTCCTATAGCTCTTGTGCCAATGGAATTCATGGCAACCTTTTCTGTCAACAGCACTAAAATAGCTTTCGTCTTCCTAGAATGTGCAGAGACATGCGTTTACTGTTCAGGTAACGCTCCTTTGAGACCCTGCGCTGAATCCTAACCAACTGCGAAAAGCATCCCTTCTTTCCTACATGGCCAGAACGTTTTCTTCGTTGTTTGCCTGTTCCTCGCTGACGGCTTTGCGAAGCATGTCCTTGATCGCCTCGTTGACACCTGCCGGGTAGCGTGTGCGGACCACTTTCTCGCCGAACTCTTTGAGGAGGCTGCCTGGGATGTCATAGATTGTTAGGTCAACGAACATTTCATCGCCAGACACCCTGTTGTTAATCTGTTGGATGTACGCTGGCCGTTTATGTTGCATGGTTTTGGGTTCTCCTTTCTCCCCGCTCGTGCTCCCAAGAGGCTAGACACTACGGTCTGCCTCGCTACGTTTGATCGACTGGAGTTGTTAAAAGGGCTGCGGCAAAACGAACTCTCACAGAAGGGGAGAGTAGAGTTAAAGTGAAAGCAGAGAGTAGGGCAGTCAAAATTCGATGAACTCCACCAAGATCCATGCTGGGTCTCCTATTTCCGCACCAAATGGAGATGTCCCCCGAACCCTGATATTCTATGTTAGTTGTCTAATTCTCATCAGGCTAATATTGAGAGGTTGCTTAAGAACAAAATGGAAGAAAGTTCTATCTAAGGGGTGGAGAAGGAATTTTTGATAACTATTTTTTTTGTCTCCATGTTTTGTAAACCAATGTCCTTGTAGTGTGAAATATCCTCAGACCGAATCCATGCGAAAACATCTTGAAATTTCTCGAAATCGCGCGTGCCTCGGTCTCGCTTTTGCCAAGCGTAAAGCTTCCGCCCTGAGAGCGTTAGAGAGAAATCCCTAATTACTTATTGAGCTTATTCAAAACCAGACCATAATTAGGCTGATCCGTACAGCCTTTTGTATAGATAGCCAACAACTATTCCAAGAACGAGAAACCTTGGTACGTTAAGCGTTACGCCGATGAGGAAGACATACAAGGCATCACTCGTACGACTTGCGGCAACTCCGAGCAAGATCATGACAATGACATAAACGACGAAGCTTAGTATCACGGATTTTAGAATTGGATTCTTTGTTGGAATCTTATCAAAAAAACGAAGCAAGAAAAAGCTGAGGCAGCAGCTGATAATCATGCCACCAAGCACAGATTCAACAAGAACCATTTGAATATAAGAAATTGAAAGGGCAGCTCTGAACTCCGCGGCGATGGGAAGCAGGGAAAATGCGATGGTAATTGCCCAGAATACTACTCCCCCCCCAATAGTCAGTTTGAACAGCTTCTTGTAGAACTCGTATGACGTCTGTCGCTTACTTCGACCTGTGGCTCGGGTTTCCATGGTTGTTTAACTATCCACCTGAGGAGACTTGGAAGCAATTACGGATGGATTGAATCCTTTGACTATCAGCCATACCGCAAGAACCATTTCTTGCGGGAGCATTGGAAGAGCCAAAACGATTTGTTCCGTAGCAAAAGGAGCGATGAGACCGACCATGGCTAACACGCATGATAACATGGTCAATATGCCTGCAACAAGACCCCAGCCCGATAACCATCGAGGAACTAGTTTTGTTCGATAAAATATGATATAATATAGCAGACACCCTATGGAAAAAGCCAGCAGCGCCCCAACATTGCCTACCCAACGATATCCTGCATATAACAATACACCTAAGGTTTGGAAATACGATGAATCCGGAGCTCCAGCTTTTACAAATTGCTGGCTTAACGTTATTAGTGATAGCAGGGTACACACAGCAACAAAACGTAACACTCCCTCAAAAGTCCTGAAACCAACAGCTCCAAGAGCTAGACCTCCATTGAATTTTCTTAGCACTGGATACAGCGAAATTGCAATACCAGTAGCGGCAGCACCACCAATAAACAGAAGAAGGGCTCCTGTTCCTACTAGGCCTCCATTTGCAGAAACACTAACAAGATAATTCGTAGCCGTAATAGGTCCCAGAAATTGGCTGCTTAGTATATCTGCACCCGTTGCAATTATAAATAATACTCCCACAATCATTGCGATCTTTCTGTAATAGTCCATTTTGACCCCTTTCTTAGTTTATCATTCAATCCAAGGTGTATTTAAGATTTGGCAAGTTAAACAAACACCTTCCGCAAACGCGGTGTGTTAGGTGGCATTTTAGGCGGGGAATTGAATTGAACTCTCCAGTCCGTGGAGACATCACCCACATTTCCCTTTTTTTATCGAAAGTTAAGTTTGTCAAGCTTTTCGTTTTTATTTTGGTTTAAACTTTCAGCTTCTCAGCGAAGGCTTCCGCATGTTTGAGGTCTTCAGCGTTAGGTCTGCCTTTATTGATTCCACCAAACCACTTTAAGAATTTGTTAGTATTGAATCCAGCACAACCAAACTCATCCACAATCATGTAGCCTTTGGATTGAAGAGTTTCTTTAAGGGTCGTATGACATTTGCGTGTGTACTCTTCCAATCGTTGTTGACCTGAAATGCCGATTGGCATTCCAGAGGTTGAGAATACGAATGCCTTCTTGTTGGTGACCTGAGGAAGGTTGTCAGCAAAGTCAAGTATTTCTTTGTAGTGTTTTCCGCTATCTATTCCTGCTCCAAAACCTACAAGGTCATACTGATTTAGTTCTTCAGGATTAGTTTGTTGCGGAGACTTCACCTTTGCATCGAGCACCTTAGCCATAGCTTGGGCTACTTTCTGGGTGTTGTTGTGATGGTAAGAATGCACAACTATCAAAGACTTCACTGCAACGCCACCTTTCCCACTTCATTTTATGTCTTAATTGTATCAAATAACCATTTGGCTTTCTTCAACAACGGAGAAGCTTTATTGAAACAGAGAATGTCCAGATAGACCGCAATAGAGCCTCTAAGAATTAGCGCTCGCGGGAACAATAGCGTTGCAGGTTGCAATATAGGCGAATTTCGGTTGGTTGGTTTTAGCTTCTTGACCAAATAGTTGCCAATGCTGTTGCGTTCTTTCCACAAATTGGGCATTTGGTCTCATAAAGACTTTGAATCTGCGTTTTAACATCTTTACGAATTCGTTCAAAACTTTCTTTGAATTCGTTTAAATCAACTGGACGCAAGGTCATTTTGGTAATGAATGTGGACATAGGGTCTAAATCTATGGCTATTGCCTTTCGTCCATGTTTCAATGCTTCAATTGCAGTAACTCCACTTCCAGAAGAGGTAGATTTTTGTCTGCATCAGGAACCCGCAGATCTTTATCAGTTTTGTAAGTTTCTGCAAGGTCAAATGCTCCATTTCTTTTCTGTATGCTTGTTTCTGCCCGTATGGCAGGTGGTAGCTGAAGGCTCTCATGAACCGCGGGTGACTATGCTTCACGAGGGCTTGCTTTATCCTCTCCACATCTTGACCGCTGAGACTCTGAAGCTTCTCAAGCACGTATTTCTCGCTACCGAGAAGCTGCTCATTGAACCCCAACTCACGAAGAAGCTCAACTATTCTCGTGTCCTCTTTGGGCGGTGCCTGCTCGGCTATTCTCTTCATTCCAGCTTTTTCCGCGAAGGGATTGTATTTCGCCATGACCGCGGACATCTCAACGTATTCCGTGCCAGCCAAGGCTATCGTGTCATGAACGAGTTTGGAGCCTAGCCCTATGGTCCTGTATTTTGGGTGAACAACCACGCGGCTGACAACGCTCAGCTTCTCATTCAACTCTTTCATGCTCATCTTCGGCAGAACTAGCCTTCGCCTGAAGCTCGCTGACGGCGGATAACCGCAAACGATCACTCCGCAGACCCTTCTCCGTGTCTCTGGCAGAATATCTTTCGGCTGCCCCTCGCTTAATGATTACGGAAACCATATTATCGAAGCTAAAACCATACATTCAAAGCATGAGCAATTGGACTAGGAAGTTGTTCATTGAACGTGCCGACTTGTTTCTTAAACTCATGAATCAACGATGGACTCTGACTGATGGACTCGCCAACGGAATGAGCAGGCTGCTTGGGACATTTGGAATCAAATCGGGCACCTTGCTTGACTTGTGCTGCGGAAACGGCCGAGTCTCCATTTTCATGGTGAAGAAAGGATTCAAAGCCGTCGGAGTGGACATGTCAAAAACCTTCATAGAAGATGCTAAGAGGAAAGCTGAACAGCATGGTGTTGTCAAGGCTGTCACCTTTCTAGAAGGCGATGTAAGGAAACTGAAAAACGTCATCAATCCTGCCCTGCAACCCTTCGACGTTGTCGTCAGCGCTTGGACCTCCATCGGACTCTACTCGAAAGAAGATGACTTGAGCATGTTCAAACAGGCTCGGCAACTTTCAAGAGAAGACGCTATCCTCTTCGTAGCCGAAACCACGCATACCGAGTACTTGTCAATCAAGTTTGCACCCACCTCATACACACAAGTAGATGACATGGTAATGCTGGAGAACAGAAAATATGATCCAATAAAAGCATGGGCTAACACGTCTTGGACCTTCTACAGCAAACGCGGCAACGACCTTGAATACGTAGACAGGGTTGACCTCGAACACCACGTATACAGCCTTAGTGAACTCTCAGCGCTTCTTAGAAAGGCAGGTTGGGAGACCATAGCCTCTTATGGGAATCTGTCGACATTGCAGCCAATGACGCCCCTGACATCAATGAACATCGTAGCCAAAGCAGCCTAGTTAAGATCCCAAATGCATCCGAACCACCTGAGAAAAGACTCTCTCAAGAGACTTGTTTAGAAAGACTAAAATCGACTTCATGAGAACACAGTTACGACGGTAAGGCAAAGAAAATGAAGCTCAACCTCTCCCAGCCATGGTTCATAATACTATTCATTAGCGTACTAATTATGTTCCTAACGTGCGCTCCCAAAATGAGCAGCGGTGCTACGGCCCAAGTAAAGACACAGGTTTGCATGGTTATTGATGGTTCCGGCAGCATAAGCAGCACTGAGTGGAACCTCATCAAACAAGCAACAGCTCAAGCGATAAATAGCACAGTTCCACACGACGGTTCCGTTGAGTTCACCATAGTTCAATTCGGCTATTCCCCCGCAAACGGTTATGCCAAAACTGAAATCCCCCCAACAGTCATACTTGACGCCAACTATGCGTCGGTGGCAAACCAAGTTTTGACAATGCCTAAAGGCGGCCAAGGCACGCCCACCGCCCATGGACTATACCTCGGATGGAAGGAGCTGAGAAACTCCCCGAATTTCGCATTCCAGACAAAACAGGTCATCAACCTAGCCACTGACGCAGAGCCAAGCACCAGAAACGATAACGCCACAGCTGACCTAGACCAAAGCGGCGGCTTGCCAACAGCCAAAGACGACGCTATCGCAGTCGTGAACGACGCAGTAAACCAAGGACTCGACGAACTTGACGTTGAAGGAATCGCGTTATCCGATTCCTCGATCGACTGGTTTAAAGGGGTTGTCAGGCCGCAACCGGGACTAGTAGCTCCACCCTTCACCAAACCTGGCTGGATCAGAATTGTCGAAAGCCCAACAACCTTCGCCAACACGATCAGCGAGAAACTGCAGGTCATAACATCAGGAGAACCCATCTGGGTTCCATCCGTCGAGGGAGCTTTCTTCGCAGGCGTTTTGACCGTAGGCCTCACAAGCGTCGTCTCGTCACTTTCTTCAGCCATAACTAACCCCGAAACCTATCCGAGTCAAGCAGTGGCAAAGACCGTGAACATGTTTCCAGAAACCTTGAAGAAATGGTTAGCAGAGTTCATTTCCTCAAAACGCAAAAAGACCGGCGAACAACGCAAAGGCTCACTGCTTGCTTTAACAAAGCTGGAAACTCTGTCTTATGCAGCAGCTCTGGCGATCTTGACATTTGCATTCTCTTACGCGAAAGCAGACACCCTCAACAGCATTCCCTTTCTGATACCCACCGTGCTGACAACGAGCGTAATCATGGAGTTTGTCAAGAACTACGTCACGGAAGTGATAGCCAAGAGCAAGAAAGTCTGGACCGAATACCGACTGTGGTACTTTGGGCTTGCCACCTTCCTCGTCTCCACGCTGGCTTTCAAGGTTCCCTTCTCATCCCCAAGCCGCCTCATCCACCATCACCCAAAATTCACGAAACGCTCCCTTGGATTAGTCGCCACTGTTTCGGTCGTCGTGCCCTTGGCGTTCGCCACTGTCTTCTATGCGCTTTTCATCAAAGGTTACATAGCAATAGGAAATGTGGGAGTAGTGATGTGCTTAACCATGGCCTTTTTTGACAGCATCCCGATAAGACCAATGAACGGCAAAGACATCTATGACTGGAGCAAAATCGTATGGGTCGCACTGTTCATAGCATCTTTCACGTTATATGCGCTTTGCCTGTTTCTCTTATGAAAAAGCTTGGAGGAATAATCAACGCGATATTCAGACTGGGAGTATTTGGGGTATGTTCTGGTTGGAGTTGGAATAGCCTTATCCATCTGCGGGACAGTCACACTTCTCCATCTTCAAGAACACAGTCTGAGAAGTCAAAGCTACGCTTCTTACCCTGTTCCGCTCATACTCGCTGGAACCTTCTTTGTAACTATGGCGGTACTAGTCCTTCTTCATTACAGGAAGAAAAGACGCGAACCATATGAAGGCCTGGAACTGCCCCCTCCACCGCCGCCTCCACCACCCCCACCGCCACCATAAGCATTACTCACACGAAAAAAGAGCCGTTCGCAATGCATTGCAACGGACGTGGTTGTCAGTATAAGAAAAACACTGGAAATTAGAAAACTCTGAAGATCTCAGTCGAATTGCTCGCTTGTCAATATGTCATGCGACTATCCAAGGATTTTCTGCTTTATTGCGTTGCGCTTTTCCTCTGGTAATGGACCAAACTTCTTGATCCTCTCGGTGAACATCGTGAAAAGCTCTGCGGCTTTCTTGTAGACGGGCAGCGGCACGTAACTGTACCTTACTCTCATGTTTTCTACGCCGTACTGAGCAAGTTCTCGTCCCATCTCGATCATCCGCTTCTTCGTAAACTTCTCATCGATCTCTTCGGTTCCCTCAATCACCAAGACCCCATCAGCGCCGTATGCAAAAGCGCTGAGTAGATGCTTCTTACCGAGAATAGCTGTAGATGGGACCGCCACGATCCTGATGTTTTCTGGATATTTGGTTCTATCGAGACCGAGAAAGTCCATCCCGGTGTAGCCCACGTTCTTGTCGACAAACGCTAAGACCCTGACTTCCCCAGGCTCCTTATCAGTTAACACGCCACGCATTTGAGCCACGATCTGCTTCGTCGTAGCATTCTTGAAGTCGATAGCTTCCTGAGGACAGACAGGGATGCAAGCACCGCAGCCGGTGCACATGAACGGGTTAATCACTGCCTTCCCACTCTGCATCGATATCGCACGAGTCGGGCACACCGGCACGCATGCTTGGCATCCGTTGCACAGGTCAGCAATCACGAATGCTTTTTCAGGACTCGTAGTAACGTAGTCGCTCTTCAAGAACAAGGCAGCCTTAGCCGATGCCCCCAACCCGTCTGAAACAGTGTCTCGCACGTCTTTCGGGCTCAAAGCACAGCCGCATGCGAATATTCCAGTGACCAGCGAATCCACGGGATCAAGCTTCGGATGCTTCTCCGTTATGAACCCGTCCTCGCCAGTAGCCACTTTCATCTTGTCAGAAAGCTCCTTCAACCCAGCAGGCGGAACCATAGGCGTGGCCAAACCGACCATGTCAAACTCCTCGTTGGTCAACTCGCTCGTAAGCGTATCCTCAGCCACAACCACCAGCTTACCCGTCTTGGCATTCTTGTAAACCTCAGCCACTTTACCACGGATGAAGCTGACACCAGCTTCCTGATCACGCCAGTACAGGTCTTCATACCCTTTCCCCGTAGCTCGAATGTCCGTGTAATAGATAGTAACATCGATTCCTAGCATCTTCTTGAGCACAAAGGCCTGCTTCAAAGCGTACATGCAACAAATCCTACTGCAGTAGGGAATGTAGTTCTTGTCTCTTGAACCGGCGCAAAGCAGAATCGCCATGCGCTTAACGTCGCTACCGTCTGCTCGCTTAACGTAGCCGCCTGTCGGTCCAGTTGCAGAAACAAGACGCTCTAGTTCCATCATGGTGATGACGTCTTTGTAGGTGCCATATCCATAGGTGTCAAGGTTCTTGGCGTCATAGAGCTGATACCCCGTGGCTACGATTATGCCACCCACGTGCAAATCCACTGTTCTGCCAGGATCGTCAATCGTGATAGCCTTAGCAGGACAAAGCTGCTCACACTTTCTGCACTTCGTGCATGCCTTAAAATCAATCGTATAAGCGGACGGAACAGCTTGCGGAAACTCGATGTACGCGGCTTTACGCTGGGCTAAGCCTTCGTTAAACTCGTCAGAAACAGAAACTGGGCAAATCTTCGTGCAGACACCGCAACTTCGACACTTCTGCACATCAACACCCCGAGGCTTCATCAAAACTTTCACATCATAGTTCCCAGGGCGCCCACTGACCTCCTGAACCTCAGCGTAAGTCAGCAAATCCACGTTCAGGTTCCGCCCAACCTCAGCCATCCTAGGAGTCAGAATACACTGAGCGCAATCCAAGGTGGGAAAAACCTTCGTCAACTTCGCCATGTTCCCACCGATGCTTGGCTTGCGCTCCACAAGATGAACCTTGTAGCCTAAGTACCCGAGCTCAAGCGCAGCAGTTATTCCTGAAATGCCGCCGCCGATGATAAGAATCTCCCTAGAACCCTTCTCACTCACGGTCTGAAGTGGCTCAAGCTCCCGACTCCGCTCATAACCACCCCTAATCAGGCTTATGGCCTTCTTCGTGGCCTCAGCCGACGGATGTGGCCCAAGAATCCAAGAGTCCTGCTCTCGGATGTTCACGAACTCAAGCATGAACGGGTTTAGACCTGCACGTTCCAAAACACTCTGAAAAGTGACAAGATGCATGCGTGGCGTGCAGCTGGCCACAACAACACGATCCAGACTCTCCTTCTTAACGGCCTCAGCAATCATCTCTTGAGCAGGCTTTGAGCATAGGTACTTGTGGAACTTGGCAACAGCAACACCTTCCCAACTCTTGACCGCATCAACGACGGATTTAACGTCCACAACTTCACCTATGTTCCCGCCGCACTCACAAACGAAGATCCCAATCCTTGGCTGCTTCTTCTCCATCTTCAGCAAACTCCCGATACCACGATGTGGTTTAACTGATTCATGGGAAAATGCTTTAATAATCTTATGCTCCCACTTCAAACAAACGTGATGGAAGACATGAACGCTCAAGAACTTGCCCAGAAACACAAACTTCTCGAATGCATTCAGTGCGGAACATGTACGGGAAGCTGCCCTGTGGCAAAGAAAGCCAACCTAAACGTAAGACGCTATATGCGCGAAGTCGCCACACTGGGCAAGTTAACTCAACATTCACAGAACGAGTTGTGGAGTTGCACGACGTGCTCAACATGCGGCGTCAGGTGCCCAAAAGACCTCAATCCATGCGAGTTTCTGATAGATATCCGCGGCATGGCCGTTGAAGAAGGCCAAATCGCGCCAACCATACGCGACGCCCTAGAAAGCATATTCAAAAACGGCAACCCGTGGGGAAGAACACGCAACAAACGCTCCGAATGGACACAGGACCTGAACCTCAAACACATTTCGCAAGGTGCAGAAACACTGTTTTTCGTTGGCTGCACAGCCGCTTACGACCCACGAGTCCAAAACGTGCCCAAAAGCCTCGTGAAATGCTTCGAAAAAGCAGGCTTGAACTTCGGAATCCTAGGCGATGAGGAAAACTGCTGCGGAAGCGAAGTGTATGGCATGGGCGAAAAAGGACTCTTCGACTTCCTAGTTGAGGACAACATGAAAACCTTCAACAAATACAACGTAAAACAAGCAGTCACGAGCTGCCCACACGGGTATCACTCATTCAAGAACCGTTACAACCAAACAAGCTTCGAAATCAAACATCATTCCCAACTCCTTGCAGACCTAATCGAAACAGGAAAACTGACCCTCTCAAAACCTCTTGACAAGAAAGTCATTTACCACGACCCCTGCTTCCTTGGCAAACAGAACAACATATACGAAGAACCCAGAAAGATCATCGAAAGCATCCCAAGCGTGAAACTCCTAGAGTTTGACCGCTCAAGAGCCAGAAGCATCTGCTGCGAAGGAGGCGGAGGAAGAATGTGGGTAGACATCCCAGGAGAACGCCTCGCCGAAGCCAGAGTCAAAGACGCAGCCGAAACAGGGGCAGACATCCTTGCCGTAGCCTGTCCTTACTGTCTACTGACCTTTGAAGACGCTGTCAAAACGACTGGGCTTGAAGGAAAACTCCAAATCATGGACTTAGCTGAGTTGCTTGCACTGGCCCTATAGTACTCATTCAGTCTTCTTCTCTAAGCGCGAAGAAGGGCCAGAATCATAGTCAGACAGAATCTTCTCTGCGTCCCGAACAACGCGAAAAGCGTATCCTGCTAGACTGATCAACATGCCCAGAACGCCTGTTATGACAAACATCAAGGCCATGCCCGCACCCTTGCCCGTGCCCACAAGCAGGCCAAAAACGTTTGCGAGAACTCCGCCCGGCATCATGGCAGGCTCAAAGAATCTATCGGCCAGAGGCCCTGTCAACAGCAAGGCTGCTGGCGCCGAAATCTGGGCAATGAGCAGGCGTGTCGAGAACACTCTGCCTTGGACGTCTGGAGCCACTTTAGCCTGCCATATTGCTTGACTTGACCCATTGATGATTGGAAGTATGAACATTGCGGAAAAGGAAAACACTGCCCAGATGACAGATTCTCTCCCCAAACCAAACAACAACATCCCAAACAGACTCTCGAAGAACAAACCAATCAGCACTCCGTGCACCTTACGTTTCGGGCCACCCCAGACTGACAGCACAATGCTGCCAACGACACCGCCGACACCAGAAGCTGAAAGAACGCTACCCAACACAAACTGATCATTTGCGGTACGCGATAGGATCATCGGAGCCAACAAGGAAAAGCTGAAAGTCGCGATGAAGTTTATGGCAAAGAAAATCAACAATAGACCGAGCAAGCTAGGTCTTTCATGAATATATCGAAAACCGTAAAGAGACTCCTTCCAAATGCTTCCCATGCCCTTGCGTCCGGCCTCGGTCACTGGCGGTCTGGGAATATGAACGAGGAACAACATGCTGATTGCTAGGATGAATGTGAATATGTCAATCATCATCACTCCTGGAATCCCAATTAGAACGAGCAGAAGTGCCGCGACTATTGGGGCGAATATCGTTGAAGCAAACTGTGCCGCTGCAAGCATGCCATTGGCTCGACCATATTGCTTCTTAGGCAACATCATAGTAACTGCTGCTGAGTAGGCTGGAAAGTGGAAAGCTTGAAAAGTCCCTGAAAGAGCCCCAGTCACGTAGAGATGCCAAATCTGCATGTTCCCACTTACGTATAGCATCAAAACGACGACGGTTGGCAAACCTGCTGCTAAGTCAGCGAGCATCATCACTTTCTTGCGGTCGTAACGGTCTACAATCGCGCCGGCTAATGGACTGACAAGAACGAGCGGTGCCAAACCAAAGAAGCCCACCAAAGCAAGAGCAGTAGCTTGCCCAGTCAGCTCCCAAGCCCAGATGGTCAAAGCAAACTGAGTCATAGCGGTACCAAGCAACGAAAACATTTGACCAATCCAGATAATAGTGAAGGCCAACATGCCTGTCTTGCCTGTTTCAGATCGAATAGCATGGGGTGTTACGGAATTCTCCATTGCGCACACTCTCTCTCGCGACATTTGGGGAGTAGGATTTAGTTCACAGATCTTTTTTAAAGCTTTTAGCATCACCAGAAACGCTTTGAATACACTATTCATGTTTTCCAAAGCCGAGGTCTACGAATAATTCATAAACCAGTAGTCGCCAAACCTATGTTCCAGGTTGTCCTGAATGGATGATTTGGAACTGATCATAATCGGCGCCGGTCCTGCAGGTTTAGCAGCCGGAATCTATGGAGTCAGAAGCGGACTGAAAACACTTGTGTTAGAGGAGAAGATTGCAGGGGGAACAACCGCAGACGCGCCGATGATCGAGAATTATCCGGGTTTTAGAAGTGTAAGCGGATTTGAATTGGCCCAGAAGATGGTTGCTCATGCCAAGGAGTCTGGTGTTACAATTCACGAGTTTGAAACAGTGACAGAACTGGACTTGAAAACTGCTGAGAAAGCTGTCAAGAGTGACAAAGCAACATACAAAACGAAAGCCGTTATAATCACTTCTGGAAGCCATTACCGAGAACTGGACATTCCAGGAGAGAAAGAGTTTCGGGGAAAAGGCGTAAGCTACTGTGGGCTTTGCGATGGACCACTGTTCAAAGGTAAGCGCTTACTGGTTGTGGGTGGCGGAAACTCCGCTTTAATAACGACGCTTTACCTTGCTGGACTTGCGTCTGAAGTGAAGATTGCTCATCGCAAAGACTCGTTCCGGGCTGAGGCAGCTCTTGTTCAGTCGCTGAGGGAGAAACCGAACATTGAGATTCTGTGGAATACGGAAATCACGCAGATCAAGGGCGAGAGGCTCGTCAACAAAGCAATACTCCTCGACAACAAAGCCAACGTCACTAGAGAGTTGACCGTTGATGGTATTTTCGTTCAAGTCGGCGAAGATCCCAACAGTAGAATCGCCAGAGAAGCCAGCGTCGCAGTAGATGAGGACAGCTACATACTAGTGGATGCGCTACAACGAACGAACATTGACGGAGTGTACGCGGCGGGCGATGTTTCAAACCACCCAGTCAAGCAGGTCGGTACAGCAGTTGGACAGGGGATAACCGCGGCTACAGAAGCTTATGGCTACATTAGAAGACCTTATTATAAACCATAGGCGAAATCTGAGCGAAACTTATATTATTTGGATCATGTTTGAGAGGTTTCCAAATGCTCCATGTAGGCACAACACACTTGGGCGCATTTGAGTGTTGGTGAAAAACCAGAATGACCCAGACCTGTGCAGCCGCGGTAAACATCAACCAAGACCTTTGCAGCAAGTGTTGCGTATGCCACTCTGTGTGTCCTTACGAAGCGATAAAACGTGATTCTGAAACGGGAAAAGTGGAAATTGACCTGCAGAAGTGTCAGGTCTGTGGAATATGTTACAGTTCCTGTCCCGTGTCAGCCATAGAGATTGTTTACTATGATTATGGCACTTTGGTCAAGTACGTCAAAAAGATGCGAGAAGAATGCAAAAGTGACACGCTTGTTTTGATGTGTCGTGGAAACTCGCCATCAACGCGTGAAATCCAAAAAACACTGAAAAAGCAGGGCCTGAACTTAAAGAACTATGTTCCACTGCGTCTACCATGCTCAGGGCGCGTGCCTACGGAGTTCATTCTTCAAGCATTGAAACAGGGCTTCAAGAACATTGTTTCAATTCAATGCGAAGACGCTTTCTGCAGGTTCAAAGAAGGCACCAAGATAAACACCAGACGCCTTACACTCACCAAGAATGTTCTTGAGCAACTAGGGCTTGACAAGAACGCTGTTAAAGTGATAAAATATTCAAGAAAAGCAGTTTATGACACGGAAAAATGCGTTGGCTGCGACAAATGTATATTCATCTGTCCCTATAAAGCCATCGAGCCGGAGCCATTTGCGACCCCCAAGATACTCGATGAGGATTGCATGGGATGCGGCGCCTGTGCTCTAGTCTGTCCTTACAACGCAATACAAGTTGAAGGCTTCGAGTTTGAGAATGTGTTGAAGCTTTACGCAGAATCAGCTAAGAAACTGAAGGCAAAAGGAAAATTCCCGGTCATCCTCGTATTTTGTTGCCAATGGTCCGAGTTCTCAGCCTTGGATAACCCAGAGAGCTTGCTTCTCAAGAAAGCAGTGGTCCTAGAAGTGCCCTGTTTCAAATCGCTTGATCCTGCTCACGTAGTCATTGCGTTGCGCAATGGCTTTGACGGAGTCATGGCAGTGGTCTGCGCAAAGGAGGACTGCAAGCTTCAAGAGGGCGGAGGAATAGCCGAAAGAAACATGGTTGTGCTGAGAAATGCTCTGAAGATGATGAACTTGCTTGAAAGGTTTGAGCTTTACAACCTTTCGCCAAGATGCGCCGAAGATTTCAACCAGAAACTGGACGAGTTCTCAAAGAGAATAGCTGCATTGCCACCGTTGGAAGTGGAGGCGAAGCCGAACGTATAGAATTGTGACGAAGAAAGAGCTGGCTCCGAAGATCAAGCTTTTCGAGGTTCACGCGCCCGAGATGGCTGAAAAGGCGAAACCCGGCCAGTTCATAATACTGATCATAGATGAAAGAGGCGAGCGGATACCCCTAAACATAGCAGGTTACGATTCCAAAAAGGAAACAATAACGTTTGTCTTTAACGAAGTTGGGAAAACAACCCGGCAACTTGGAGTTCTGAAAGAAGGCGACTGCATATGGAACATCACTGGCCCACTCGGAATTCCATCAGAGATCAAGAATTTTGGCAATGTTCTCTGCGTGGCTGGCGGAGTGATGATTGCTCCAATGCTACTGCAATTGAAGGCGCTACGTGAAGCGGGAAACAAGATAACCACTGTTATGGGAGCAAGGATAGAACAGCTGCTTTTCTTCGAAGAAGAAATGAAGGCTTTGAGCGGCAAATACTATGTGGCCACTGATGACGGGTCAAAGGGCTACAAGGGATTGGATTTCCTCAAGAATATCCTAGAAAAGGAGAAGTTCGACCGCTGCATTACCATGGGCCCAGTCGGCATGATGAAGAACGTTTCAGAGATGACGAAGCCCTTCAACATCCCTACGATGGTCACTTTGACGCCGATCATGGTAGACGGCATGGGCATGTGCGGCGTTTGCAGAGTCACGATCTCCGGAAAAATGAAGTTCGGCTGCGTCGACGGACCAGAATTTGACGGCCACAAGGTGGATTTTGACGAGCTAATCAGTAGACAGAGGATGTTTCTGCCTGAAGAAAGGCTAAGCTCTCTAATTTGGGAGATGCAAGGAGGTTGTGCTTGTAGCAGAGAATAAGCCTAAACCAAAGATCAAGAAAGAAGCCGTGAAAATGCCCAAGCAAGAACCCAAAGCGCGCGGACGGAATTTCGACGAAGTAGCCCTTGGCTACACAGAACAGCAGGCTCTAGAAGAGGCAAACCGTTGTCTGCAATGCCCAAAACCACAATGTGTAGCCGGGTGCCCGGTGGGAATCTGCATTCCAGACTTCGTCAAGTTACTCAAGGAAGGAAAATATGCAGAAGCAGCTGAAAAAATCAAAGAAAGAAACGCTCTTCCAGCCATCTGCGGACGTGTCTGCCCACAGGAAGAACAATGCCAAAAATTCTGCATCATGGGCAAAGTTGGCGAGCCAGTAAGCATAGGCAGGCTTGAAAGATTCGTGGCTGATTGGGAGAGAAGCAGAGGAGCAAAAATACCAGAGAAAGTCAAACCTGCAGGCAAAAAAGTCGCAGTTGTCGGGGCAGGCCCGGCTGGCCTTACGGTCGCCGCGGAACTGGCCAAGCTTGGCCACAGCGTAGTGATCTTTGAAGCCCTGCACTTACCAGGTGGCGTATTAGTCTATGGTATCCCAGAGTTTCGTCTGCCAAAGAGTATCGTTCGGGCAGAAGTCGACTATATCGAAAAACTTGGTGTCGAACTCAAGTCAGGATACCTTATTGGCCGAATCTACACGATTCCCGAGATGCTAAAGAGCCAGTTTGACGCCGTCTTCATAGGCACTGGTGCCGGCTTGCCCGCGTTTATGGGTGTGCCAGGAGAGAACCTAGGCGGAATTTATTCCGCGAACGAGTTTCTGATTCGTGTCAACCTCATGAAGTCATACGCCTTCCCGATCTTTGACACGCCAATTAGAATCGGCAAGCATGTCGTAGTTATCGGCGGCGGCAACGTGGCCATGGATTCCGCACGTTCTGCTCTGCGACTAGGCGCTGAGGAAGTCTGCATCGTTTATCGACGTTCACGTGAGGAGATGCCAGCCAGACAGGAAGAAATCGAGAACGCTGAAGAAGAAGGAATTGTATGCAAGTTTCTTGCCAACCCCTTGAGGTTTATCGGAGACGAGAAGGGCTGGGTCAAAGCCATGGAGTGCGTTTGCATGGAGCTTGGTCCACCAGATGAATCGGGCAGGCGAAGACCTATTCCAGTTAAAGGCTCAGAGTTCGTCATGGACACAGACACCGTTATTGTGGCCACTGGACGAACGCCCAACCCCATCATCCAAAGCACAACAGAAGGATTAGCTGTTACAAAATGGGGCACGATTGTTGCGGATGAGAACGGAAAGACAAGCATCGAAGGCGTTTACGCAGGTGGGGACATAGTCACCGGAGAAGCCACCGTCATAAGTGCTATGGGCGCAGGCAAGAAAGCTGCAAAAGCTATACACGAGTACCTGATAAAAAAATAGTCCTCCCAGAACTATTCAGCAATACAATGCTGCTATTAGATAGTTTTTTAGCACGCAGGACCATCTCTTGTTCTTTGAAAGCAGGCCTCTTTGGATGAACGAGAACACGATGCACATTGGATTCGATGACACAGATTCGCTAAGTAGAGGATGTACGACTTATGTTGCTGCCTTGTTGGTCGAAAAACTACTGCATTTGAAAACAAGATTCATAGATTATCCAAACTTGGTAAGGCTGAATCCCAATGTGCCATGGAAAACGAGGGGAAATGGCGCTCTGTGCTTGAGAATACAGCACGATCATAACGCACAGGAGAAAATCAGGGAAATTGTGGCAAGCACTGTAGAAGAGCATTCTGACTTGGAGTCCGAGGGCACAGATCCAGGCGTGGTCTTCTTCAAGGGCTCGAGGATTCCGATGGAGTTTAGAATCTTCGCGAGAAATGCAATCACTGGAGTCGTGACCATTAAGGATGCAATGGGGCTGTTGGCTAAGTTCAAGGGTGAGGCTGTCGGCTTCAAGAGTGGCCAGGGAATAATCGGAGCCCTTGCAGCAATCGGCAACACGCTTCAGGGAGACCATACCTATGAAATCCTCGCCTACCGGACTCCGGAGAACTGTGGCTCAAAGAGAAAAGTGGATGAAACTACAATTTTCAGAATGGACGAGGCAACGGCGCCATACACGTTTAACAACGTTGACGCCGAAAATGGAAGAGTGATAATCACGCCTCGTGGGCCTGACCCTATTCTTTTTGGTATTAGGGGCGAGACGCCCCATGTAGTGAAGCAGGCGTTCGAAATGGTGAAGCCTCTTGAACCAGTTGAGAGATGGATAATATTCCGCACGAATCAAGGGACTGATGCTCATCTGAAGAAGATCAAGAACCTGGATCAGATCATACCATACAGCTCTGTTGTTGCAAGAGCGATTGTGTCGGCAAATCCCAAGGTAATTCGGGGTAGACATGTCATTTTTTCGATCAAAGATGAGAGCGGACAGGTTGATTGCGCAGCTTACGAACCTACGGATACTTTGCGCCGCGTAGCGAGAGAACTTGTTGTTGGTGATCACTTGGAGGTTTATGGTGGTGTCCGTGCTGTAAGCAGTGGCAGGTCTCTTACGATAAATCTTGAAAAGATCCGAGTCTTGAAGCTTGCGCCCAGAATTGTCTTTCAGAATCCTGTCTGTCCAGCATGCGGCAAGCGGCTTAAGTCAATGGGCAAGAATCAAGGCTTCAGATGCAAAAAGTGCAGACAAAGGTATGCGGGTTTTGGGAAGGTTGAGGTGAGGCTGAAGCGGGACTTGAGAAAAGGACTCTATGTAACTTCAGCAAGGTCTCAGAGGCATCTTACGAAACCGCTTAGACGATATGGAATGGAGAAACGTGGTGCAGAACCGGTAAGGCTTGTTGCTGACTGGCATTTCCCTTAAGCCCCTACTTGTCTTCAACCTTGAAGACCTCACAGAGAAGAGTGTACAGTTCATCTCCGCCCTCAACCTTTGAGAACAAGTCCTTCTCTACCTTAAGCAGGCGTCCCATCGTTCGATACGTTTGTCTCCATTCAAGTTCTCTCCACATCAGGCGGTAGTTCTTCAGTTCAAGCCAAGCTCGGATAGTCAATACTACAAACATTCCCAACGTGAGTACGAGGTTCAACAGATATATGTCAAGAAGTTCCGTGATTTTTCACCTCCGTGATCTGTTGCAAGCTTTGTGTGTATTAGGAAAACTCGTTTAAATCAAGTTTTTGATGCGCCAGCCAGATGTTTGGCTTTCTGCTTGGCTTCAACGTGGGATAGCGAAATGGTTTAAATCAGTGCTACTCTCTTATCCTTTAAAATCCAACGGATCATGCTGTCGGAGTGTCGGGATATTGGACAGATTCCCTGAAAAAGAGTACAGTCTTCCTTTCTTCAAAGAAGCAGGATACGTCAGAAAGCTTTGCCCAAACTGCGGCGAGTATTTTTGGACGCAGAACTCGGAACAAGAAACATGCGGTGAAGCCACGTCGGAAGGATGCGCCAGCTACACCTTCATAAACGACCCACCAACAAAAAGAAGCTACAGCTTAAGAGAGATGCGTGAAGCTTTCCTGTCGTATTTTGAGAAACATGGACACGCTCGGGTTAAGCCCTATCCCGTTGTGGCAAGGTGGCGAGAGGACATCTACCTCACTCATGCAAGCATAATTGACTTTCAACCATACGTAACCGAAGGCATTGCCCCACCACCCGCAAACCCTTTGGTGATTTCCCAGCCATGCATTCGCATGACGGACATTGCCAACACTGGACCAACGTTTGGGAGACACATGACCATATTTGAGATGGGAGGAGCACACGCGTTCAACTACCCTGACAAAGAAGTCTACTGGAAAGACCAAACAGTCAGGTACCATCAAGACTGGGTTACCAAGGATTTAGGCGTGAAACCCGAAGAAATAGTGTACAAAGAAGGAGTCTGGGTTGGCGGCGGAAATGCTGGACCAGACGTTGAATGCATCATTCGAGGCATGGAAGTTGCCACGCTGGTTTTCATGCAGTTCAAAGTGGTTAACAATGAGTTTGTGAAATTGCCTATTCGGACAGTTGACACCGGCTACGGCATAGATCGTTACGCGTGGGTTTCTCAAGGTGTTTTGAGCGGGTTCCACGCTATCTATGGCGACTTACTTGGCAAAATCTTCAAGATGGCTGGAATGACCAAAGTCGACGAGAAGCTACTGAAGAAAGTTGCAGAAGTGTCGGGACTAGTCAGTTTGGACAAGACTGCAAGCAGATTGAAGACAAGAAAGAAAGAGGCTGACCTCGTCGGCTTAACTGTGAATGAATTGGATAAGTTCCTGTCGCCAATCGAGAACGCCTTCGCAGTCGCAGACCACACGAAATGCTTAAGCTTCATACTTTCTGAAGGCGTCGTTCCTTCAAACATTCAGGAAGGATATTTGGCGAGACTGCTGTTTAGAAGAGTCTACAGGCTTCTGCGGATGCTGAATATCCCAGAGAAACTCTATGACATTGTGGACATGCAGATCAACTATTGGGGCAAGGATTTTCCACTGCTGAAAGAAATGCAAAAAGAAATCGTTGAAATGCTCCACGTTGAAGAAGAGAAATTCGAAGACACAATCAAACGTGGAGAAGGAATGGTCAAAAGAATTTCAAACGACCTGAAAGCCAAAAAGAAGAAGGAAATTCCTGTTGGAACTCTAACGGAGCTTTACGATTCTCATGGATTGCCTCCCGAGATCGTGAAGAAGGCAGCCGAGGATGAAGGCTTAAGGGTGGACATTCCTGACAACTTCTATGCCTTGATCGCTCAGCGACACATGCAGACGTCGAAACCTGTTGAAGAAGCAGAAGCAAAACAGGAAGAATGGCTGAAGAGCAAGATTACAGGGATCGCCGAGACCAAGACGCTGTACTATCAAGACCAGTACATGAAGGAGTTCAGCGCCAAGATAATCAAAGTGATTGGTGGCGAGTACGTTGTTCTTGACCAAACGTGTTTCTTCCCTGAGGGCGGTGGACAGCCCGCCGACAGCGGCTACCTCACGTTCAAAGGAAAGAAGATTGAGGTTGTCGACGTTCAGAAAGTCGGCAGAGTGATTGTACACAAGGTCAAAGTCGCGGCTTCTCCAAAAGAGGGCAGCACCATCAAGGGCCATATTGACTGGGAAAAACGATACAGCCTCATGAAGAACCATACAGCAACCCACGTTATCGGCGGCGCTGCAAAACGTGTGCTCGGACAACACATATGGCAATTCGGCACACAAAAAGGCGTTGAAAGCTCCAGATTAGACATCTCACATTACCGTAGGCTTTCGCTGGAAGAAATGCAGAAAATCGAGACTTTAGCTAACGAAGCGATTATGCGTAACATTCCAGTTGAAACATCTTGGATGCCGCGCAACGAAGCAGAAGCTCGCTACGGCTTCAGGCTTTATCAGGGCGGAGCGGTGCCTGGCAAGGAAATCCGCGTGGTGAGAGCTGGGGACTGGGACGTAGAAGCGTGTGCCGGAACGCACCTGAGGAACACTGGCGAGCTTGGCTTCATCAAGATTATTCACTCAGAAAGAGTTCAAGATGGCGTGGAGAGACTCACCTATTCCGTTGGAATCCCAGCGGTGAAAGCGGTTCAGGCCAATGAACGCTTGCTGCGGAAAGTCTCAGAAACGTTAACCGCGCCCATCGAGAAACTGGACAAGACTGCAGAGAAGCTAGTCAAAGAGCTGAAGGAAGCGACAGTTGAAAGAAGAAAGTTGATCAAGGAACTGGCTGAACGCGAAAGCATTGCTGCTGGAACGAAGATTGCTTGTGAAGTCGAGGAGGTAGACGGTGTTAAGCTGGTGAAGCGTGATTTCAAAGAGGACATGGACGTTGACCGTATGGTTCAAACGGCAAACGAGATCATCAAAAGAGACGAAAGCGTCATCGCAATATTCTATGGTTCAGACAGCAAGAATGCCAGAATAATGGTCATGGCAGGAAAGACAGCTCTAGGAAGGGGAGCAGACGCAGGCCAAGCGGTGAGAGAGGCGTCATCGATCGTAGGTGGCGGGGGAGGAGGAAAACCCAACTTCGCTCAAGGTGGAGGACCACGAACCGATAAACTGCCAGAAGCATTAAGAAGAGCAGAAGAGATACTGCGGAAAAAGCTAGGATCTAAGTAGATTCATAGTTAAGGTTCTCTTTCTGATTGCTCGCGCTCAAGAGACCACAATCTATGAACCAAGTCAATGAAAGACAAAACGGCATGCGATTACTGTGATTCAGCCGCAGCTGAGTGACTTGACCGTGAACGTTCCAGTTGTAAGTTTAGCGCGCGATAGGGGAAACAATAATAAGGTAACCAATAGAACAAACGCTCATGAAGTCTCAAGAAGGTAGCGTACGCGCCTATGTGCTCGTGGAGATTCAGCCTGGGAAGGAGAAGGAGTTCTGCGATGAGGTCTTGTCTAAAGGATTGATCTTGGACTCCAAAGTGGAAAGGATGGATTTTGTTCACGGATCCTTTGACTTCGTCATTATACTTCGGGGAGCAATGAAGGACATAGATGCCAGGGTCATAGAGATGAGGAAGTCTCCATTTGTTTGCAGGTCGGAAACCCTAATTTGCTTCGAAATGTTCACTTGGGAAGACCTATCTGGACGATTGAGCGAGGAACCCTAAAGAACCTACTCAGACACTAGAGCGCGTTATTTGCCAGAAAGGCTTAGTTATGCTTGATAGGCTGCTCCAAGAGTCGGATTGGTGAGGAGAAAGAGTCTTATGAATCGTTGATGCGAATACTAAGGAAGAAGGCCAGAGAATTGTTCTCATTTAGAGACTGATTTGGGAAGGTGATGAAGACTCTTTGCGCTCTTTGTCCTTTAGTCTCCCTTCTTAAGCCTCGCAAAGCCTAGGTACGTTCTTGTTCAGTGTTTTTGTTGCTCTTAAAATGCCTCATGATTTGACTGTCCAAGCGCGCTAGTCGCTTAGATGGAAATGGCGTCCTTTGACAGCCAAAGATTTTTAGGCGTGCCTAAAAGTTTATATGAGTGCGCGAGAAATTTAGGTGTGCCTAAATTCAGGTGTCATCATGTCCAACAAAACCATTGAAGATTATCTGAAAGCACTCTACGTTCTCTCTCGAAACGGGAAACCTGTAGCCACTACTGAGCTCTCAGAACACTTCAAAATTGCTCCAGCAAGTGTGACAGAGATGCTGAAAAAACTCGCTAAGAAAGGATACGTGAAGTATTCACCGTATCGCGGGGCTTACCTCACGACTAAGGGATTTCAAGTTGCTGAGAAGACAACTAGGAAGCATCGGCTACTCGAACGGTTCTTGCATGATGTATTGGGAATAGGAAAGAACAGGGTTCACATGCAAGCATGTGAGATGGAGCACTCTTTGTCCGACGAAGCAGAGGAATCGCTGTGCCGATTTCTGAAGCATCCAGACACATGCCCAGATGACGGAAAAGTCATTCCAGCTTGCAGTTTGCCCTTTTCCAGTTGCGAGGAATGCATACAAGTACACAAGAAAGGTTTAGAAGAAGTGGGAAAGCGCAGACAGAAGTTGATTTCGGTAAGCAATCTCAAGGCGGGTGACCGAGGCAACGTTTCTTTCATTAGGGGGGAACACAAGGTTCTTCAACGACTCTTGGACATGGGTCTAACGCCAGGAACAGGCATAAGCGTCGTAAGGGTTGCACCGCTAAAGGGCCCAATTGAAATTGGAGTAAGAGGGGCGAAAATCGCGCTTGGACAGGACATCGCCTCAAATGTCTTCGTTGACCTTCTGCAGAAGGAAAAATAGAGGATAATTTCGATGGTACATCGTTTCCCGAGTCCCCACGCAGGGAGGGCAGACCAAAATAGCAGTAAGAACCTGACCTTCGCCTTAGCTGGAAATGCCAATGTTGGCAAAAGTGTGGTATTTAATCACCTCACAGGCTCAAGTCAGATCGTCGGCAACTGGCCTGGGAAAACGGTGGAAAGAGCCCAAGGGATACTCAATTTCGAGGGGCGAAAAATAGTAGTCGTAGATCTACCCGGAATCTACTCCTTCTCCACTTTTTCCATGGAGGAAATCGTGTCAAGAGAATACATCGCTCTCGAGCATCCCAGTGTCGTCATCAATGTGCTTGATGCTTCTGTTCTTGAGCGCAATCTATTCTTCACAATTCAGCTAATCGAAATGGAAGTTCCACTCGTTGTCTGCCTCAATCAGGTGGATGCTGCCAGGAAAAAAGGCATAAGCATAGATCAAAAAAGACTGGAGAAAGCATTGGGCGTGCCTGTTGTTTCTACCGTGGCCATCAGGGGAGAAGGAATATATGAACTGACGAAGACTGCCATCGAAGTCGCAGAGAATAGGAGCCAAAGCGAGAAACCCTGCCTTAAGTACGGGGTTGAAGTGGAAGAGAGAATAGAGAAACTCGCTGAAGCGATCAAATCTGAGAATCTCGCCTTGGGATACCCACCCAGATGGGTTGCTATTAAACTTCTCGAAAACGATCCTGAGACAATGAAGTCAGTGGGTTCCAAGTCTGAGAGAATAGTGCGTGAATCCGAGGTTCTAGCAGGGGAAATATCGCACATACATAAGGAGCCGTGCTTCGCGGTCATTGCCTCAGAGCGATACGCGCTTGCGAACAAAATCTCGGCGGATGCCCAGAAGCAGGGCACGGTTAAGATAACGCTTTCAGAGAAACTGGATTGGATCTCCACGCACAAAGTGTTTGGTTATGTGACGTCTGTAGGCGTGATAGCGGGATTGCTTCTCTGGACTTTCACAGTTGGAGGGTTCCTCTCCAATTTGCTCTCAAGCGCGCTCAGTCTTCTTCAGCCTGTCAATCCGACGTTCAGCGGATCACTCGTGAGCATTCTTTGGAATGGCGTTTTTGGCGGTCTAGTCGCTGGCGTCACGTTGGTATTGCCCTACGTGATACCATTCTATGCCATGCTGGCAATGATCGAGGATTCAGGAATTCTCACAAGAGTCGCGTTCATGATGGACACCGCAATGCACAAGATAGGACTACACGGGAAGGCTTTGATCCCGTTGATCCTAGGCTATGGATGCAACGTTCCTGCCATTCGTGCGTGCAGAATCATGGAGACAAGGCGTGAACGATTACTGGCAGCCTTCGCCATCACCTTTGCTCCATGCGCAGCCAGAACAATCGTAATTCTCGGCTTAGTAGCTGCTTTTGTAGGTGCCGGATGGGCGCTTGCCCTTTACGCGATAGACATTGCGATTATTTTTGCATTGGGCAGAATAGCTTTGAAGGTTGTCCCGGGACAGTCAACAGGTCTCATCATGGAAATGCATTCGTTCAGGATTCCATCTTTATCTGTTGTAAAGAAACAAACGTGGGCACGCACCAAATCACTGATCTACATAGTTTTTCCGACATACATGGCTGGAAGCGCGCTTGTCCAGATCTTGTACGCGGTCGGTGCTCTCAAGCCTTTGAGTGACGCTTTGTCTCCGCTTACCGTTGCATGGCTTGGACTTCCCACAACCGCAGGGATACTTCTGATCCTCGGAGTCGTCAGAAAGGAATTCATACTGCTAGCGGCAGTCACTGTCTCAGTCACTGTCTTTGGCTCAACAAACCTTGCTCTGTTTCTGACACCGGTTCAGCTGATAACCCTCGCTCTGATCGGCATGTTGTACCTTCCTTGCCTATCAACGATCGCTGTGCTGGCCAAAGAATTCGGATGGAAAACTGCGTCCACAATATCAATGGCTAATTTTGCCACTGCCATGATTGTGGGGGGAGTAGTATCCAGATTGCTTTTGTCCGTGCTGTAATTCAAGCGTGTTTTTGCAGACTGCTCATAGTGCGCGCTCCTCGGAGTAGAGAAGAGGCAGACGTTATCAACGACGTCAAGAGGGCTAATGGACAGATAATTGAAGACCCCAAGAGCTGGTTCCAGTTGCCTGATGGAGCCCATCTAGTGCTGCAGTCCAATCATGATTCTTGATTGTGCTTGCAATTCCAAATTGCAAGAGTTTGCTTTTCCACGTTCTCAAAGAAAAAGAACAGGGAAAAGAATACTGCACATAACGAGCAGTCGTGCATGCGTGCCCATGTGCGCAGGCTGACGATTCTCTCCACTGAAATGTGCTTCACACTGTGAAATTCTAATATAGGGATGTACTGTCAAATGTGACGGGAGTCGGAGGCAATATGGTGACACTCATCGAGTGGACTGCTGTTCTTTCCGCAGTGGCGGGCATTTCGGCAACGTTGTTTGTCCTTCTTCAGCTCAGGCACATGGACCAGCATAGGGACCTTGAGATTTCTTTGAAGCTGTTTGATTGGGCGGAGACTGATAGGCTCCGTAAGGCTTTCAGATGGGTTGAGCAGGAGTTTCAGTTTGAAAACTACGAGGAATACAAGGCTGGAGTTGAAGAGAATTCAGAAATCAACGATTATCCTTACCAAGTCGAAGCCTTCTTTGAGGAAGTGGGGTTTCTGGTCAACAAAAAGTTTGTAGATATTGACGTAATTGTTGATCGTCTGGGCGCGTACATAGTCTCAAATTGGAAAAAGCTGGGGCCATGGATACTTGTGATGAGGAAGGAAAGAGGGGATAGAACATTCGGCGAGCATTTCCAGAAGCTGTATGAGAAAACCGTTGCCTACATGAAAGGAGGCTAGGAGGCATGAACCCTGTCTGCATGGTTTTTCCAGTCTCACGCGCATACTCAAATTGCCTAGCGGGCACGGCGAGGCGACATCTCTGGTCGGCAGAATAGAGGCTAAAGTGAAATCGAGATTTAGAAAAAAATGCGCTGTGATTGGCGCGCTCTAGAGTTTCAGGCCTTTTGCAACTCGCTTGCCTAGCTCAGAATCAGCTTTGGCTAGGTTTCCGACCATGCGTTGCTGTATCGACTTGTCCGCCTTTCGCAGCGAATCAACGATGTTGTCAACCAGATGGTCCTGATCCACTTTGCTGAGTGAACGATAGCGTTCGCCTGCTTGCTTGAAGTCATTGGTCAAGCCTATTTTTTGGCGCCCAATGTTGCCTTTGAGGCTTTCGTGAGTCGTGGCGGTTGTTGGTGCTTCGTTTGGCATCCCGCCCGCCAAGGTGTTGGGCTCGTAGTTGACTGTTCCTCCACCGTACGGCGCGTACTGCATGGCTCCGTCGCGCCGGTTGTTGTTAACCGGTGTCTGAGGTCTGTTGACTGGGAGTTGCAGGTAATTGGCGCCTAGCCGATGTCGTTGCGTGTCCGCATATGAAAAGATCCTGCCTTGCAAGAGCTTGTCAGCGGAGAAATCGATTCCTGGAACAATAGAGGCCGGGCAGAAAGCAGCCTGCTCCGTTTCGGCAAAGAAGTTTTCGGGATTGCGGTTCAACGCCATTTTGCCCACAGGCATAAGGGAGTATTTGTCTTCTGGCCAAGTTTTTGTGGCATCAAGCGGGTCGAAGTCCTGCTTCAACTCATCAGCTATGTTCATGATCTGGACACACAGTTCATATTCAACTGTCTTTCCTGCGGCGATGGTTTCGTACAAGTCGCGGGTCGCAATGTCGGGATCTTCTCCGGCGAGACGAGTCGACTCGTGACGATCAATAGTCTCTATTCCTGCTTTTGGCTTCCAGTGATACTTGATGTAGACTGCTTTGCCCTTGGCGTTCACCCACTTGTACGTGTTGACGCCGAATCCTTCCATCTTCCTGTAACTCTTCACTGTTCCCCTGTCCGAAAAGAGCCAAGTAATCATATGAGTTGATTCGGGAGTGAGTGATATGAAGTCCCAGAAGCGGCTGTTTGCCGATGAACTTGTGGGGTAACCAGTGTCAGGGGCAGGCTTGAAGGCGTGCACCATGTCAGGGAATTTGATGGCGTCTCGGATGAAGAAAACTGGCAAATTATTGCCAACCAAGTCATAGTTGCCGTCTTCCGTGTAGAACTTCACTGCAAAGCCCCTGGGATCGCGAGCCGTGTCTGCTGATCCTCTTGCGCCGACGACTGTGGAGAAACGGACGAAGACAGGCGTTTTGTTCTTCGGATCTTGAAGGAATCTTGCACAGGTGTATTCTGCCATGCTCTTGTACACTTGGAAATACCCGTAGGCACCGGCACCTTTCGCGTGGACAACACGCTCAGGGATACGCTCACGGTCAAAGTGTGCAAGCTTCTCAATCAGATGCACGTCCTGCAGCAACACTGGACCGCGTTCGCCTGCGGTGAGTGAATTCTGGTTGTCGGAAACAGGAACACCCTGATCCGTCGTTAGATGCTTGTCTTTCATGCACATACACCTCCTTTTCTGTTGTTTTGGAGTGTCTCAGCATTTGAAGGACTCGAAGGTTTATTTAAGACTTATTATTATCTAATAAAACGTATGAGTCGCTTTCAGAAGTCAGACGCATCGATAATCGAAACTCTCCGCAAAAAAGGATACAAAGCTACAACGCAAAGGATAGCAATCTGCCGATTTGCACTCCATAGCCGAGATCACCCGAGCGCGAAGAGAATCTACGATGAAGTCAAGAAGATTCATCCGACAGTCAGCCTTGCCACAGTCTACAAAACACTTCAAATACTAACGGAACAAGGCCTGATCCAAGAACTTGATCTGCCACAGAGCCAGGCAAGATTCGATTCCTACGTGGAACCCCACATCAACATGATCTGCCTGCAATGCGGCAACATCCAGGATTTCGACGACAACGCTGCTCAAGAAATGATTGCTAGAGTGACAGCCAAAGCAGAATTTGCGCGGACAGGACAACGCTTAGACATTTATGGTATATGCAAAAAATGCCATGGCAGAACGAAATAGATCAGCGTCATGGCGCGCGTGGTGCCGAGGGCTAGCTTCACAGGAGCGTTTAAACCGTCTTTACCGATTTTACATGTTTTGTCTGATTCTGGTTCTTTGCATGCGTAATAGCATTTGCCAAAATAGCTCGAAAGGTGAACGGATATCTTTAAGTAGTTTGCCAAACAATAATAAAAGGTGAATATCAATGCCCGGATACTTGGCAGAGTTTAATGAGAAATTGAGGCCCTTCAAAGGAAGTTTGGTTAGAGTAAAATCTGTAAAAAACATCGAGCCGAATGCCAAGGAATACTTGAACAGGTTGTCCAAGGAAGGCTTGATTGAGCGTGTCAAGTGGGGCTGGTATTGGGTTCCTGCTAAGATCAAAGATTTTTGGGACTTTTTGGAGAAAGACAGGAACTTTAAGGTAGTCTCCGCCCAGACTGCTGCATCATTCTGGAATAACGACTTTGTTCACAGAGATGTTTACGTCTTGAAGGCCAAAGAAAAGTCCTATGGAAAAGCATTAAGAGAGTTCGCGAGAAAAAAGGGCTGGAGCATTGAAGTCGAATACTTGAAGGACCCGACCAAGATTAAGTACAGAAAAGTCGGAAACTTGCTCGTTGAGGACATCGAGGAGAATGTAATTGAATGCTTGCAGAAATGGGCTTTCACAGATGCTTTCGCAACTTTGTATGAGAACAGAGGCAAAATCAACTTGAACAGGTTGTACAAGGAGTCCTATTGGAAAAGAATTTCCAAGACAAACGTTAGGGCCAAACAGGCCTTGGAATACGGCTTTCACCAGTTGGGCGAATTAAGCGGAGTGGAGTTTCCGCATAGAGAAACCAAATTGGAAGATGACTTTGTAAAAAGAGAAATCGATGAAGCGATTGAGAAGGTCGTTGAACTTGGCTAAACACTTTGAAATAATGAGTCTGAGAGAGGAAGAGATCAGCAGAATAATCGAGCAGTTGTCCAAACAGACCGACGGATTTGAAAATCCGAAAATAGTCATGATTGGCGGTTATGCCCTCAGAGCGTTTACGTCACTCTCGCGATACACAAGAGATTGCGATTTTGTCCTGAAAAAATCAGACGGTTGGAATTTGGACAAAATACAAAAGCTGCTACCGAAGGTTTTAAGCACAGAAGTTTTTGAGAAAAGAGACAGCTATGGTTTTCTGAGATGCATCAGACTATTGAAGGTTGACGGTAGAAGCGTTAAAATCTCAATTGATTTCATGGAAGGAGAAGTAAGAGGAAGAACTGAGGAGCAAATATTCTTTATCACTGAAAAGTTCTTGCAGAAAACCAAGAAAGTGAAAATTCCCATTGCCGAAAAAATGGCCGAAATATACGTTCCAGATTACGCTGACTATTTGGTTTTGAAGCTCATGTCTGCCAGACCAAGTGACATAAGAGATATAGCTACGTTGGTTTGGAAAAACGGCATTCCAGAAGATCTGAAGGAAAGAGCAAAGAAAGCACTAGCTCACCCTGAGATATTGGAGAAGAATATGAAGTCAATTATAGATGATATTTCAGACAAGAGGTTTTTGGATTCTTGGAAGGGAACATTCGTCACGACTGAATTTACGGAGAAGACAAAGGAAGAAGTTCTGAAGGAGCTGAAGAAACTACTATGACTTGGCGGTAACTCCTATGGAATGAGTTCTTAACAAACGCAAAGATAACGCTCAACATACGCTATCCGGCCAAAATAAGCTCAAAGCTGGGCTTAAATGTGCCGAGGGCCGGGTTTGAACCGGCGACGACTCGGTCTTCAGCCGAGCGCTCTCCCAGGCTGAGCTACCTCGGCACTTTTCGACTGACCTCGGATGGTCTGAACCTTTTCTGTAGGCGCACTCGATTATTTCCGCTTTCTCAGGGATATTAAGCTATCTTTTTGGCCAACCTATTCGAAGCCGACTTCAAGCAGGGCCACAACTCCTTCAAGGGGCATTACTGGTTTTTGGAGCTTGAGAGTAGGTGACTATCAAGCTATTTACGAGATAGATAGAACCAAGAAACAAGTCATAGTGTTGTTCATCGGGCGCAGAAAGAGAGTTTGCGATGATTTCTCAAGAATGCTCTAGATCATTGTCTGCCATGAAAGAAGAAACGAGAGAAGCTGGGTTACCTCGGCGCTGACGCGCCAAAAAGAAGCCGACGACGTGAGTTTCCTGAAATGATTGGTTAGTAGGGGGGTGCAAGGCTTCGCACCTTGTCGGTTAGGAGAGGAGAAAGGAGAAGCATTGTGATTGTTCTCGCTTGCACCCGTGATTTACTTGTGCATGAAGGTATAGAAAAGGATTATGAAACATTGCTTCATGTTTATAGTCTTCGCTGAAGCGTTTAGGGCGGCGTGAGCATGACTTTGAAAACATGACCTTCCAAGGTTTCCTCTTCCTCTTTCAGCAGGTTCATTATTAGCTTGGGGATCGTGATGCGCCCGTCATTGTTCATGCGGCCCAGGAATTCTTCTTCATGGAAAGAGCCTTCAAGGGCTACTTGGATTTCAAAGATTTGTGTGGGCTCCAGCTTGAACTGCCATCGTAGGAGTCTTGGGATCTGGATGCGGTTCCCCTTCTGCAAGACGGCTTTGAAGCTGACGGACTCTGTTAGCGGCAATCACTCATCACCTTTTCCAGACGAACTGCGCCTTCCAATGCCTTTTTGTGTCTTTAGTAGACGTGAGTCGAGCTTGGCTTAAGTCTTGCTACTGAAAATAAGCCTGAAGCAAGCTTTTCAATAGGTGGAGGAAGAGAGGAGGGCGCGTATGACTTTTTTTCGGACGAAACGGAGATTTCCGCTGTGTATCGTGGATCTAAGTGTTTTTGCGGTAGCGATATATTCTCTGAAGGCTCTATGGGTTGTTGGTAGTTGTTAATCCCTCTGTGGGAGTGATGGCTTGCCTGTTGAGATAGGACTGGAGATGTACGGCGAAAAAGAGGTCATTCTGCCCCTGTTCACTGGCCACGTGGCAAGGGGCTTACTATTGCACATCGTGAGACAAGTTGACCCGAGCGCGTCTGGCTTACTGCATGACCTTGACGTATCTAAACCGTACAGTGTGGCGCCTTTGAGGTTCAAGAGCAAGGCTCGAACTGAGAAAGGCTATGTTTTGGATCCGATGTTTCCATGCCGTGCAAGCTTCAGGTTCTTGAAAGACGAGTACGCAACGTTCTTGCTCAGCTTCTTCAAAAGCCAGAACAGCGTGCTGATTTTCGACACGACCTTTCAGATAGCGTCGATGAACGTGAGGTGCAAGAGTTACGAGGATTTGGAGAAAGAGGCCAAAGCGGTTGACGAGTTTAGGCTATTCTTTAAGACACCCACGTATTTGGCAAGTCAGGGAAGCAAGTATCATTGGATGTTTCCCGATGTTGTGAAGGTGTTTTCGAATCTTATGCGATCTTGGGATCTGTTCAGCGACTGCAAGCATTTCAGCAAAGAAGAATACGTTGCGTACAAGGAGTGGTTAGCTAGGAACGCGGGTGTGAGCCAGTACGAGCTGTGGACGCGTTTAGCGTTTATGAAGAACAAGAAAGCAGCAGGTTTCATCGGATGGGCTACATATGAATTGAAGGACAAGGAGAGTGATTGGAACAAGGTGACGTGTATGCTTGCAAGGTTCGCAGAGTATGCTAATGTGGGCGGATACAGGGCGGGTGGGTTTGGTGTTGTTAGGCTTGGCCTCAGGGCCTGACAGAGATATTGCCATATTGAGTTTGGTTATTACAAGCTAGATTGTAACAATCGTGATTGTAGTGATGAGGCTTGTTTTGTCAGTTTAGATCCATGTGCGTTTTGTTTCTTTTAGGGCGTCGTAGTGCGGGTCGTCTGAGAGTATTCGTGCTTGGTTGATTATGGCTGTTGCGGCTATTATGCAGTCGCCCATGGGGATGCCTCTGTGTTGGCATTTGATTAGGCCTGCTTGCTTGGCGATTGTGGGGGTTAGGCTTATGATCTGTAGGTCGTTCATGAGTAGTGTTTGATAGCAGTTTTGGGCTTCTTCTTTTCCTGCTTTTTGGCAGATGGCTTGTATGGTTTCGCTTATGACTATTGTGGGAAGTATAGCTTCTCTGTGTTGGGCTAGTTCGCGGAGTTTCTTTACTGTTTTCTGTCTAGTTTCTGTGTTGGTTGAGTAGAGATGTTGGATGAGGAATCTAGTGTCTAGAACCGTTTTCAAGCTTTAGTATTCCTCGCGGAGCTTGTCGATTTCCTTCTTGATCTCTTCCACCTTGCCGTATTTCGAGTAGATGCCAGCCATGTCTTCAAGTCTCGGTATCGGCTTGAACAGTACTCCTTTTTCGGTTGTTTCCACGCAAAAATGGTCTCCTTCTCTTATTCCCAATCTCTGCCTGATCTCTGCGGGGATGGTGGTTTGGCCTCTTCGAGTCACCTTCACGACGTTCTGCATGTATCAATCGCTCTCACGTAATGAAGTGGACGTACTACCGTATAAAAGTTTCCTACCTACGTCTGAAGTAGGATTTCGTCTTCGCCTCAGGAGGGTTGACAGTGGAGGTCAAATGGGCTGAGCTCCGCTATAAAGAGGCAAAGAGACTGCTGACGAATTTGGTGGTCAAAGCTCAGCAAGTGCGTGAAGCTGAAGAGTGCGTCCTAGGAGTGATGGCCAAGAGAGTGGAGGACAAGGAACAGATACGTAAAGAAGGGTTCTTGGTTCTGGACCTGCAAGACATAGAGGGTTTTGCAAGATCAACAAGAAAGACAGGGTGACGACGACAAGTAAGCTTTGATGCCAGTTCTCTGATGTGCTGTGTTTCGCTTTTCGGTGAAAATCTTATATATGTCGTTTTTGTAGAAGTGAAACTGACCTGCTCGTTCATGATGGAGGTCTGACGTTGCGCAAGTTTGAGAGAATCTATCGTGAGCTGCTTCTCAGTGGTCTACGTGAGGTTTCGCTGGTTCGCCAGGAAGATATTTCTTCAGAGTGTGCGGTTTCGCTTGGTTTGGTCAATAAGACTGTGCGGAAGCTTGAGGAGGCTATGGCGGTGGAGGCCACGCGAAAGGGTGTTAGAGTGTTGTCGCCCGCCAGACTCTTGAATTTGTGGGCTGCCGAACGCGATCTGGGCGGGGATGTTTGGCGGTCGTTTCGGCTTGATCCAGTCGAAGAGGTGGAGAAAGACCTTCCCGGGAACGTGTTGGTAACCGGTTTTTCTGGATGGGTTAGTGTTTCTGGGCGGAGGCCTGCCGAGTATGATCGGTTGTACTTTTATGTGAAGGATGTAGAGAGTTTCGAGTCGTGGTTTGGCTTTAGGAAGAATAGGGTTCGCAAGGTGAATCCTAACGTGTTTGTATTGCACGCTGATGATGAGCATCTTATTCGCTCTTCTGAGAAAGGCGTTGTCTGTGTTCCGCAACTCTATGTGGATACGTATTCGGCGGATGGCCCTGAGGCTTCTCCTTTTCTGCGCGACATTGCTCTAGTATATCCGAGTTTGAGTCTTTGGTGAGCGTGATCGGAATGTGGCGGGATGAAGTTGTTGAAAGGTCTTGGCGCGTTTTGGGTGAGCTTAAGGGCTTCGCGGATTTCGTGTTGATAGGTGGTTGGGGAGTATACTTATGGACTAGGAAGATGAAGAGCCGCGACATAGACATCTACATCGATCAAGAGAACTTTTACAAGCTCCAGTCTGAGTTGACGCAGAGAGATTACGCTTTGAAGCGCAATGCTCGCTTGAGGAAGTTTGAGGCTTTGATAGGCGATGTGGAGGTTGGCATCTACACGCCTTTCATGAGCAGGTTGGTGGTTCCTTGTTTGGATGTGTTTGATCGGAGATTGTATTCGGTGATTGAAGGCTTCAAGATAGCGGTTCCTGAGGTTCTGCTCTTGCTGAAGGCTCAGGCTGCTCAGGGCAGGTGGCACTCAGAGAAGGGGTTGAAAGACAGAGTGGACATCATCTCTCTATTGAAGTTTGCCGACGTGAAACGGAACGTGCTTGAGCAAATATTGAGGGAGTATGACATACAGCATACGCTACGAGACGCTATCAAGCGAGCAATATCTGAAAGCAGGATTGAATACAGGTTCTTGGGGCTTACGTATGAGAAGGATGGCGTCCAACTGAAAGTCTTATGAGAACCTGTGAGTCAGGTTTCGATCCACGTTTTGGCTACGAACAAAGAAAATACTAGATAGGAATATGAGTACAGGTGAATAGGAGGAGTAAGAAGACAACAGGATTTGTGGGCTGGGTAACACATAGGATTAAGGATAAGGAAAGTGAATGGAACAAGACAACTTGCATTATGGCGAAATTCGCAGAATACGCCGACATCGGAGGAAATAGAACACAGGTGGATTCGGAGCAACTAGAGTGGTGTTCAGACCCTGACATTTGAACCCAGCATCTAAATGTAAGAACAAAGTATGAGCTTGCACTTCAAAGATGGCGAAAAAATCCAGATCAGAAACAGTAAAAGAGCGTGATTCGTGTCAGTAAGTCTTTTAGTTACGATGAGAATATATGAAGATTACTGTCTTCAATAGTGTAAGTGAGACTATACAAGTTCACGAATCTGAGCCAAATCTCTCCGAATTGACGATACCGAACTTCCCACCAGACAAAAGATCCTTTGCTCATCAATATGAATTTTTCAAAAATCGGAACAATGATATTATTTTGAAAAGTCCAACAGCATCTGGAAAGACGTTCTGTTTTCTCTTCAGTTTCATAAATGAATATCTACTGTCAAGGCAAAGCAACAGCAGAATAAAATGTCTCTATCTCGTTCCCACAAGGTTGCTGGCGCAATCCCAATTTGAGAATCTGACAAATACGCTGGAGAGATTTGAAATACCCAGCAAGATTTTGGAGAGTGGCTACTCGTATGCTGCGTTATTCAAATGTCTTGTTGAAAACGATTTCATTGTAGCTTCACCCGACATAATCTTTTTCATACTTTTGAGAAAAAGGAAAACGCAACACATAAAATACGAGTTTTCTGAGTGGATAAAAAGTCTATATTGCACGATATTTGACTAACTCCATCTGTTTGATACATACACTCTTATGAATATCAAAAATCTGATCAACATCATGAAAAATCAAAGTCCGAGTATGCACATTTATCTTCTTAGTGCGACCATGGACCTCGGAGGTGTAATTGATTCCTCGTCATTTCTCACAATTAGTGGTGAAAGCAAGACTAACGAAAAGTCTTCTCGTGCCAGCGTCTAGCCCTGCGTTTTCTGTCTAGCTAGCCGGCATCAGTTCTGAGTGCTTCTAGTATCGATAGTGTGTCGTTCTTTCTTGCTCGCCTCTTGATGACATTCATGTCAACCTTGTTGAACCTCAAGATAGCTTTAACATCCTCTTCATCTTTTGAAGCCCTTTCCCTCGGTACTGTCGCCTTTATCATGCGCAGCTTTGCCAGAATCAACTCCTCAGGCGTCTGAAAGAATGTTGGCAGACCCAAGACAGTGCCCGCTTTCTTCTCGATTTTTCCGTCAGAAAGTATGATGTCGACGGTGAAAGGCGTCTTAGTATCCCTGAACGTGGCTATCCTGAAACACGACCTGAGAGCTGCATTAATCCTGTTCTCTTCAGTCTTCAGCCCTGCTTTCCTCAACGCCAACATCAGCTTGGTCTGCGATCCTTCCTCAGAGATTTCTACCACCACATCCGCATCCGACGTAGTGCGGGGCACACCATAGAAGCTTGCAGCCAAGGCTCCAGTGAACACATAGTCAATCCCAGTATCGTTGAAGCTGCTAACGATTCTCCTGATTAGATCATTAAAAGTTTCCAGTTCTAGACCCTGCTCCTGTGCCTTTTCGCAAACATGAACCTTTCCCTTATTCGTTCAATGAGTTCTTCTTCGCTAATGTCCGGGTTCTGATCTCTTATGCCGCTAGCACAAAAATGGACGCAAGTGTCCGTCATGCTAATTGCCATATTCACCTTTTCACTAGGCGTTAACTTATTCCTAGGCAACTATTTCACCTGATTCAGAAGAGCGCCTTACCCCTAAGAAGGTGTTCCTTCCCTAAGAAAATTGTGCTCTTGCCCCCGGACTATTGCTGGCACGTTGGCTTGTGTCCACATCTCCCTGTGCACTTGTACTTGGCTACTCGTATTGGCGGCAATTCTTCCTCATACTCTTCGGAGCGTATCTTACAGTGTGAAGGGCTTCTTAGTTTCCGCAAACTATTTATTTATATTTTTGTATTGTATTCTTGGTGATACAAAATGGAAAAAACTAAAGTCAAAGTGCTCAGCGGTTTCCGTGTGACCATACCGGAAGAAGCACGTCGCCGTCTCCCGATCAAGATCGGGGAGGAATTGGAGTTTACTGTTGAGGGAAATCAGATAATCTACAAGATGAAAGAGCTGCCAGAAGACCCCGTCTTTACCATGCTTGCACTGGCAAGAGGTCAGCCACAGAAGCTAAGCGAAGTTGAAGAAGCCGTAATAAGTGAAATCGAAGAAAAGCCCAAGAGGAGCCACAAATGAGATTTGTGGACACGATGATATTCATCAAATGGGGTCAAGCAACACTCACAGAAGCATTACAAAACGAGGAAATATCGACATGCGGTTACATATTCACTAGAATTCGAAACGGAGAAGAAGCCCTTACGAGCGGCTTGGTAAAAGATGAAGCCCTCATCTGGTTTTCTCGATACAGGGCTTCCAGATTATCCGACTTCATACGAGGCTTAACCGCTCTCACCCACATAAAAATCGCAGAGCCAACGCTTCAAGATGAACTCGAAGCAACAAAGCTGTATGGAAGGTATCCACTCGGAATATCAGACCTAATCAACCTCTCAATCATGAAAAGGCATGGCGTAAACGAAATCTACTCTGCAGACAAGGGCTTTGAACAAGTTCCAACGTTGAAGCGTATATTTGAAGAGTTAAAAAGCGAGCCAGGATACCATAATTTTGTCAAGCACCTTAAATCAAGGCGCCAAGCCTAAAAGTCGTCCATAAAGCAACTGTAGGGCCTCTTAAAACCAAATGCTATTCTATTTCTATGATTGTTTGCATATTCGCGCGTGTCCACATCCGCCCGTGCATTTGTACTTGGCCACTCGTATTGGCGGCAGATCCTCGTCCCTGATGATCCTCTTGATGTGCCCCAAAACACGTTTAACATGGGTCTTCATCTCTGCCGTGTTCCCAAACTGCAATATCAACGATTCAGGAATGTAGTCCACGAAACCCCGTTTGACCACCGTATCGTAATTCTCTTCTATGAGCAACGCGTACGCGACAAGTTGATACTTGTGGTCCATGCACACCTTGCCATTGTCAGAGTTCATGTTCTTGTACTCAACCGGTATATACTCATCTTCAGCCGTCTTTATTATGCAGTCCACATTTCCCTGTAGACCAAGAGCGCCAGAACTGAGCGAGGTGAACAACAGCTTCTCTGCTCCGACGAACTCGGACGAGTAATAAACCGCATCCTTCCTCCTCAATTCTTTCCTCACGTAATCCTCATGCAACTCTTTGCCGTCTTCTTGTTGCGAGCCAAAAATGGGAGTTGCGTGTAAAACCTTGTCAAAATAGATCAACCTTGGGCAGTAGATGTAGTGTTTGATGTCGGTAACAGAAACAGAAGCCTCGGCAATGTCAGAAATAGGCAGCCTCTGCTTCCTCTTAAGCCAACCGTCAGCCTTTGCCTTGCCAAGCTTACCCATAAGCTTCACAGCTAACGCATAGCAATCGACTTGGCTTTAGTCAAAAGGTCTTCCGCAAACCGCAAATTCTCTTTCAACTCCTCAACGCTAAAAGTCTTACTCGGCTGATAACCAGCCATATGCAACTCAGTTGCCAAACTCAAATACTTGTCATACACTGCCCTTTCCAACCTTCCAGACCTAACAAGGATGTCACGAATAAGAAACTGCAGAGCAAGACGCCCAGTAAACTTCGTACGTCCGCTTGGATACTCAATCTTCCTAACCCCAAAACTATATAGAAGAGCTTCGAGAGTGCTCTCAACCGACCTAAAAATCTCCTCAGCCGCAGGAAACAACCTTTTGGCGCGAATGTTTTCCTGAGCCGACTGCAAGCACTCTTCAGCTTTCTTTAGACACCACTCAATCAAATCTTCTCGGCTTCTCGCCATAAAGAACCTCCCCTCTCGAATGCACATCCATAATGAACGCATCCTTAGCCAAGCCAGATACGTAGTCTTCAACCGATAAAACTATGGGATAAACATTAATTCCATACACGGGAAAAATCTCCGAACTCACAAAATCCAATACGTCCTTTCGCACAGCCTCAGTCTGACTATTACTTTTAACAACAATCATAATGTCCACATCGCTGGGTTCCTTCACAAAATCCGACCGTATCTTCCTCGAAGCTAGACTACCGAAGAGCAAAACAGTCTTCACTTCATGCTTCCTAGCCACGAATCTGGCAACCTTGTCTGCAATCTCTCTGTAAATCTCTTCCAAACCTCTGAAAACGCTTTCCAAAGGCTCAAACAAAAAATGTTGATGGTTCACTTGATACACCTTTGACTTGCCAACCCTCTCCATAATAACCAAGCCAACATCAACCAGGTCCCTCATCTGCCGATTAACCTCAGAGATCGCTGTGCCCGCTTCTTTTGCCAACTCATTTTCAACGATACTTCTCTCAGGATGCGCCACCAAAACTGACAACACATTAACCTTCGTCTTGCTTCCCAAAATCTTATCCAAGTACATAGCTATCGCCATATTTTCGGTTTTCCAAAATATATTTCGGTTTTCCAAAATAAGGAACTTGCGGTGGGCACATCAAAAATACTCGAACTTGTCCGTATGGTTGTTAAGATTGGTGTTGCTGGAAGGATTCAAACTAACAATCCCTTAAGAGGGAATTGAAAGTTTCATAATCCGCGATTGAGATTTCGCCTGTTCATCTTTTGAAGAACTTCCTATTAGAGAAACAAGCGCGAAAGCTGGCAGTCAAGAATGGAAAAAGTGACTATGATGTCAGCGCCAGTATGATTGACAGACAAATTCGCTGATCACGCAAATCGTCGTCTCCAAGTCTCGACACGATTACTGAAAGAGTCTCACGCATGTTACCAAAAGCTAATTACTCGCACGCTATGCGTACTGAGTGTTGGGGTACCTGTCGTGTTCATGAAACCAGTTTCGTCTTTGATGGTTATTCTCCTCATACTCAGCGCTTTGACGCTGGCCTTCATCGTCTACGCTGCCGAAGCCGATGGAACTGTTTACATACGGGCTGATGGGAGCATTGATCCGCCAACGACACCCATTATCACTATTGATAATGTCACTTACTTTCTTACGGGCAATGTCTATGGTTCGGTTGTCCTGGAAAGGGACAGCATCGTGATTGATGGTTCTGGCTACGCTATTGAGGGAAATGGAACTGGAATTGGGATAACGCTTTCGTCTAGGACAAACGTAACAATAAGAAACGTCAAAGTGAAACACTTCGATTGTGGCATTTATCTCCACTCATCTTTCAATAATACCTTGTCAAACAACGATGTAACGGCAAGCAACACACAGGGTGTTCATCTTTCCATTTCCTCTAGCAACACTCTGTCGATGAACAACATAACGATGAATCATGGGAGTGGCATTGTTCTGACCGCTTCTTCTAACAACGTTCTATCCGACAATACCGTGAAAACGAACAACTGGCACGGCCTGTGGCTCGACTCTTCATCCAGCAATCTCCTGTCAAGCAACAACATCACAGACAACAGATACGGAATCTGGCTTGACAATTCCTCTAGCAACACCTTTGCCATCAACAGAGTGACAAACAGCAATAATGGCATTTATCTCGACTGCTCACCGAATAACACTTTATCTGGAAACATGATGGACGGCAATCGATACAACCTTGGAGTTCAAGGCGATTCCCTGAACGATTTCATGAACTCCATTGACGCCTCAAACACTGTAGTTGGCAAACCGGTTTATTACTTCGTGAATCAGTCGGACATGGTCATAAGTCCCAGTGCATATCCAGAGATTGGCTACTTGAGTTTCGTCAACTGCGTCAATGTGACCGTGAAAGGACTGGACTTGAAAAGCAATCTTCGAGGGCTTCTACTCGCATTCACAAACGATTCGAAAATCGCTGATAACAACGTTGCCAGCAACGGTGATGGTATTTACCTTTTCTGTTCGTCGAACGACACTTTGTCTGGGAATAGAGTGAAAGACAACGATTGGAGTGGCATTTGTCTTTGCTCTTCAGACAACACTACATTGATTACTAACGATGTGACAAACAACAACGTTGGTATTTACGTCTGCTACTACTCCAACGACAACGTCTTGTCTGGAAACCAGGTGACAGGCAATTGGTATGGGATTTTTCTTGGCTACTCTTCTAGCAACATTCTGTTAAGCAACACAGTGATCGAAAACTACAAGTATGGTTTTCGCGCCACACTTTCCCAAAGCAATGTCCTAACCGGCAACAACGTCACACGCAATGGTGAAGGTATTAGTCTCTACTCATCCTCGGATAACAGGATCTTCCATAACAACATCGTAAATAATAGCAGGAACGTTGTGGCGGAGGATTCGAAGAATATTTGGGATGATGGCTACCCTTCTGGAGGCAATTACTGGAGCGATTATGCTGGAATAGACCTGTTTGGCGGTTTGCACCAAAATGCTTCGGGTTCTGACTGGATTGGCGATTCTCCATTTATCATTGATCCAAGCAACTTTGACCGATATCCATTGATGAACGCTTATGTTTCTGAATTGGAGGAGACACGAGCTGCCTATCGCGCCCTTCTGCTCACGCAAAACCAGATGTTGTCAGCGCTTGAATCCTTAAACCTCACAGTCTTGGAACTGACTGGTAACTTGGCTGATATGCAGAAAAGAAGTGACAACGCAGCGTCAGAACTCGACGCTACACGCGTGAACTTACAAACACAAATTGACTCACTAAACCAAACATGCACTGGCCAAAACCAATCGATTGCGGACCTTCAAGCGCAGATGGGTTCACTCAATTCTACGCTACAAGCCTTAAACCTCACAGTCTTGGAACTGACTGGTAACTTGGCTGATATGCAGAAAAGAAGTGACAACGCAGCGTCAGAACTCGACGCTACACGCGTGAACTTACAAACACAAATTGACTCACTAAACCA